>Ga0307380_10000414_pt1 | contig 68543 bp, 57 predicted proteins | sample UN3MG_FD_202239 | JGI IMG/M metagenome (GOLD analysis project Ga0307380, IMG submission 202239) | Soil microbial communities from Risofladan, Vaasa, Finland - UN-3 | ecosystem: Environmental > Terrestrial > Soil > Coastal area > Acid sulfate soil | place: Finland: Risofladan, Vaasa | collected... | reverse complement strand
CCCACTCGTGACTCGGTTCCATCGTGTAGATCTCGCCGTTGATCAGCACCAAGTCTGCTTTTTCCACCACTTCCGAGCAGGACGTCAACGCAACGACCACAGCACAGAAAATCCCCAGCAGACCACTAAATCTCATCAGTCCACCTCCACCCTGTTTTTATAACGTTCCAGTTTTTGCGACCTCGAGCGTAATTGTCAATAGTATGTGCGCCCTGCCTGGTTTCCCATTCAGGAGTAGACGTGCCTGAGATGTAAGGATAGTCAATCAAAGAGGTTTAGTAGCAAAAGCAAACCGGCCCCCGGTCGAATCGGGGGACCGAGGGCCGGAGTCTTTCGCTGACTGGAAAAAAGGAAGTCAGACAGCTATAGCCTGTTTCGGTTTATCCATGACTTCCTTGAACTGCTTGACGGCTTCGACGACATGCGTTGCATAGATCATCGAGGGGCCGCCGCCCATCAGCATCGCCACGCCGAGGGCATCCATGATCTCCTCCTCGGTTGCGCCGGCGAGCAGGGCGTCGTGGGTGTGAAAAGCGATGCAGCCGTCGCAGCGGACCGTGACGGCGATCGCCAGAGCGATCAGTTCCTTGGTCTTCGCATCGAGAGCGCCATCGGTGGCGTTGGCATGATGCAGCGAGCCGAAGGCCTTCATCGTCATGGGTTGGCCGTTGGCGAGCATCTGCTGGAAGGTTTTAATGTGATCAAGCTGATCGGGGTATTTCTTTGCTACCGCTCTATCTTCAGCCATTGTTTCCTCCTGTATGATAAAACCGTCATTTATCAAAACCGTCACGCAGACGGAAACGTTCTGGAGCCGACGGCAATATAGCGTTGCTGGATGATTAATCCATGGAATTCAAACGATCTATATGTAACGCTCGGGAAAAGGGCCCAATCACAACCGTTCGCCGTCATCACGTATTGTCAAGAATCGCTGCTTCCTTCTTCCAATTACAGTATACTGCCACTGCAGGATCAATATCAACCCTACGGGAAGTTAATATCGCGTATATTGGGAATATATTCTCTATTTAGCGTGCCGGGCTCGCCCGCCTCGTTGTGCTGGATAGGCACGTCGGCCTGCGGTTATCTGCGCCGATGATTCCGTAAACGTTATCTTCAGGTGCTAATTCTTACATCTCTCTGTTCTGGCTTATGATCGCCCGGCGTGCCCAGCGCAGCAGCTCGTCACTTTCCTCAAGAATCTCGGCCGGGACCTCGTAATAAGTCTTGAGCGTCTGCTTTGCATCGGGACGGAAGGGCCCCATGCCTCTGGCTTCGTACAGTTCTCTGCTCTCGTCGTCCGTCTTGAAATAAATGCAGCTTTTATGGATTATTGCGAAGAACACTTCGCCGTTGTAAAGGCCGTAGCCGCCGAACATGCGCTTGCAGACAAGGTCTTCCAGGCCGCCGAGCTGATCAAGCACGTAATCGCGGAATTCTTCATTCTTGGACATGAAGATATTCTAAATCGGGGAAGGCAGTAAAAAAAGGCGCGCGTTGCATGCTGGCAATCGCGCGCCGGCTTGGCATTTAAGGCATGCGAGTTGTTTCTTTATGGAGACGATCTCGATGAGAGGGTCAACCTCGCAAACTCACAACGTCGGATGCATCGTTGAGATGAGAAAGAACTGCTAAAACAAACTCAGAAACCATCTATTTTGCTTCGAACGGGAGGCCGGTGATAACCACTCGTTGCAGATTCAACCGCCGGCAGCCTTCTCTTTTCAACGAGTACCCTCGCTCCTGACTCAGATAATATAATGCCACCACATGATCAATTGCAAGATGTTTTGAGCCTGCATCCTCCGAAAAAACACATTTCCCGGGCCGAAATTCCCACGTTCGTGCCACGCGAATACCCAATAACGACCTAATAATACAGCAATTAATAACACAATTAAGTATTTCCCGCTTTGTGCGCGCTTCCCCGCTGCGCGAGTGGCGAAGCAATTAATTGATAATTAATTCTCAATTAATGCGGGAGATCGCTGGGGAACCCACGACACAGTCAAGCAGTCCCGGATTAACAAAATCGACAGGTGCTATAATCCTGCGACATTAGCTACAAGGATTCCGGAGCAACTTCAGCCGCTGTGGAGAACGGGAGGGATCGTATGAAGATAACCAACTTCGAGCTGGAACGTTTTTTCGCAAAATTCGAATTCAGCGCTCCACATCTCTTGTGCTGCTCCGACTGCGAGACACTGAGTGTCGCAGAGTTGCTGGCGCTGGGGGGAAATTACAGCGAAGAGCTGGCCGGGTTGCGGCTGGGCTATACGGAGTCGGCAGGTCACCCCGCCCTGCGCGATGCCGTATCGGATATGTACATAAGAACCACAGCCGACGATGTGCTTGTGTTCAGCGGGGCGGAAGAGGGCATCTTTGTATTGATGAACGCTCTGCTGGAGCGCGGCGACCACCTGATTGTGCAGTTCCCGGCCTATCAGTCGCTGTTCGAGGTGGCACGGGCAATCGGCTGCGACGTCAGCCGTTGGACACTCGAGGAGGAGCGCGGCTGGCGGCCCAACCTGGACTTGTTAAAGGATTCGATTCGCCCCGAGACGAAACTGATCGTGATCAACTTCCCGCACAACCCTACGGGCTCGCTCGCAACGCAGGAGGAGTATGAGGAGATTATCGGCATCGCCCGGGAGCGGGAGATTCTGTTATTTTCGGATGAGGTTTACCGCTTGTCAGAGTACTCGCAGGCGGACCGCCTGGATGCGATGTGCGACCTCTATGAACACGGCATCTCGTTGGGAGTGATGTCAAAGAGCCTCGGGCTGGCGGGCCTGCGGATCGGTTGGCTGGCGACGCGCAACCGGAACGTTATCAACAAATGCGCAGCCTACAAGGACTACACGACGATCTGCAACAGCGCCCCCAGCGAACTGTTGGCCACTTTCGCGCTGAGTCGCCGCGAAAAAATCCTGAAGCGCAATCTGGGGATAATACAGAGCAATCTTGAATTACTCGACCGCTTTTTCGCGGAGCAAGAGGGCAGACTCGAGTGGGTCCGCCCCAAGGCGGGGCCGATAGCATTCCCGCGGTTGCTTGCCGGGAGCGCGGAGGGATTCTGTCTGGATCTTATCGAGAATGCCGGTGTGCTGCTGCTGCCCTCCACCAAATTCGAATACGGCGACAGCCACTTCCGCATCGGCTTCGGCAGGGCAGATATGCCGGCCTGCCTGGGAGTGCTATCCGATTTCCTCTGCCGATAGGTGCGAGCGGCCCCTCAGGGCTTGACCTTCGAAAAGTAGAACCTGTATTCCTTTGAAGTTGTATCAAAGGTATTTATCGCAGCAAGCTTACCGTTGAACCAGCGCAGCAGCGGTTGCCGAAAGCTCCCGCCCCAGTTATTGGTTCCACGCGCCACAGTCATTACTTCTCCAGAAACCGGGTTGAAGGAATAGATGGCGCACTCGTGTTCCTGCTGGTACAGTGACTGCCCTTCTCTGAGTCGCACCGTTCGCGCCTGGGCGAAATAATACTCACCGTCCTCCCCCAGCAGCGGTTTCGAGATATAGTCATTATGAAATCTGACCGATTTCTTGTTGGGACCGTAGATTAGATTGTGGTCCCACTCGGGGACATCGACGATCACGGTAGGCCCCGATTTCTTGCCCCTCTTGTCTATCGTCGCCGCGTAGTAATCTTTGGTGAAGTTCTCCAGAGTTCTTTGTTCAAGGGGGATGAAGTTTTTTTCGGAAAAGAAGAGGATGAGCGAACCGCTGTTCTGAGCAGGTTTGCCGACGGCATTTCCTGCCGCAGCCGTGCCTGTATGCGGCAGCAGATGGGCTTCGGCATAGGCGAATTGTGTATTGTCATTGTTGAAGGCCACCTTGCGCAAACGAGTTTTCCTTTTGTCCGGAGCTCCGGTGATTGCAGCCACGTAAAGATCATTCCCCGCGATCTGGGACACCTGTTGACCATTAGGATTTGTGGCCCATTTCAGTCTGTTTATTATGAGCGGGATCACCCATCCGTTTCCGTTATGCACTGGATTGGAGGCGATTGAAATTCTCAAATTGCCATCGTTGGGAAGGTCGAGCTGCTCAATGGGCCAGATCCGGTTTCCGCTTAAGTCGATTTCGGCGAAATAAATGCGCGATGATACATACACGGTGGAGTTTGAGATGTTTTCCGCGTAATTAGCACAGAACACCACAGCTATGGTGTCGGGTCCGGCACCTGCAGCCACCTTGAATAATGGAATTGACTGATTGAACGGCGCTTCCAGATGGAGGAGCGGCGTTCTAGCAATCGGCGTCTCGCCCTTTGAATCAAAACCCAAATATTCGACTTCTAGGATGCCCCAATCCGGGTATCTGTGTTGCGCCAGGACAAAGATGATCGTATCACCAAAGGCGGCTGCCGAAATCTGTCCCTCCTCAAGTTCGATCAGAGCCGAGTCGGCATCAAAGAGTTCTACATCCGTTATCGGTATCACAAGGCTGAGACGGTCGGTCTTGCCACGGTGGTTCAGGTCATGTTGAAACAACCAGTGCTTGGCAGTCTTGTCGTCCCAGATGGGGACTACTATGTGACTTGATTTCCGGCCAGTTATGGACCATGAGAGGATCGGCAATGGATCATTATTCATCTCGAAGGTCATCATCTTGAGCTTGTAAGTGATGTACGGGGGATCGGCCTGGGCAGGAGCCGCGGCAGCGAGCGTCAGAACAAGGATTGATGTGAATAAGGCAATAACATTGATTCTCATTTCCAGCCCCCGGGAAATCTGGTTAGGGTTTCATGGTCGAAGAATAGAGTGCCCGCCCATTTGCATTGATATCGTTGATGATCGCAAGCTTGCTCGACTTCACACCTGTTACAGTCCGGCATTCAAACGTTTCAGGACTGGAGACATATTCCAGTGTGAGCTTCTTAAGCTTGTAATTCTGCACGGCTGTGCTCGACTGCGAATACGACGGCCCGTCGAAGAAACCAAATAGAAACATCGTGGCAGCGATGCTGATGAAAGCTGCCTTGACTGGCATAATTGTTCCCCCGGTCCAGGAGTTAAATTCGGCAAAGTCTTTAATCTGTGATGGAATTAAGTTCACCTTACCGCATGCGTCTTATCAAATTCAATACTGAAATCAACAAAATCATTCCAAACGCAGGGCAGAGTGTCTCGAAAGCTGGATCTGGCAGGTAAAAGTATGCTAGGGCAACCTAATCCTTATGATGCCACCACTTGAGCAGCTCGGGATTGTGCTCCTCGTGAGACGCGTAATAGACGGCGCAACGCATCGTGTAGAGCACGCATCGGCAGGTTATCTGGCCCTGGTGAGAGTTGATCTTCAACCAGAGGTCCTCGGGATCGGCGCCTTTTAGGTCCTCTATTCCGCGGATGCCGATGTTCCATAGATCGACGGCGATGCTCGGGCCGACACCGGGAATCGTCGTCAACTCCCGGATGACGGCTTCCCTGGCCGCATGACTCATTGTTGCAGTTCCTCGGCAAAGGTCAGGACGTAGCCGTTGTTATCCTCGACGGCGAATTCGCGCATGCCGTAGAAAGTATCATGAAGCTCGATAACAACCTTGGCCTTGCCTTTGATGTTTTGATAGAACTCGTCGATGCCGTCCATCGTCACGAAGAGCACGAAAGAACCTCCGACCTGTGTGCCCTTGAAAGCCGGGTACTCTTGAGAAAGGCTTTCGCATGACTGGAACATGATCTCGGCTCCGCCGTTGCTCATCATCGCCCAATCGAGAGTGCCGCTCTCGGGAACACTCATTACCAGCCTGTAGCCGAGCACCTCGCGGTAAAAATCCACAGTCTCATTCACATCGGAGACCATCAGGTTTGCGGTCAGGCTTTTCATCTCTGTTCCTCCAATCGCGGAACGCTTCATTCTGTTCAGCGAGTAACACTTGAAATCCTTACCTCCGGTGGACAGATGGAAACCGACCAGCAGCTCTCCAGCCTCGTCCAACTCGTAAGTCACCTTGGCCTGCCAGCCGGGCGGGGCGTTTTCGAGGTCCTCGGAGACAAAAACCAGTTCACCGCTCTCACCCTCCGGCTCCTGCAGCACATAGCGATTGATGAAGCCCTCGACATGGAACTGCCGGAAAACGTACTTCTTGCGTGCCTTGTCGTAGCTGATGAAGCCGACGTCCTCGTGAACTTCGCCGTCCGGATTCTTCTCCTGCGGAGCGAAAACCGCGGTTGTGCTCAGCTTGATAAATCGCCCGCCGAGATCGAATTCAATTCGGGTCGTCACTTCGGAGTGTCCAGACATTCCCTCGCCGGCCCCGCTCCACTCGCCGACCAGTGGGCGGAACGGCTGCCAGATATCCTCATCGGAGGCCCGCAGGGTAACAGCGACCGCTAATATTAACAAAGCTGCCAAGGCAAAGCGGTGCATCTCGCACCTCACATTCAGAGTGTTTTGTTGAAGCATAGCGGCTGCCCCCGAATGGTGTCAAGAAAAATGTTCAGTATTTTGTTCAGTCTTTATGTTTCTTGTTTTTCAGCTTGTAGGATCGCTCCAGCCAGCTTAACAGCTGAGCATCGATGTCGCCGGGAGCGGAGAGCTTGACGCGGTGGACGTAAGAATTCTCGTAGATCTTTAAAGAAGAAACGATCCGCGGATCTTCCAACTCAGAATCCCACGCAAATCCGAGCCTGAGGGCATTTTAAAGGACCTTGACGCCGGCGAAATGATAATTGCCCGCAAAATTGATCGAGGACTTCACTGCGTCAGCCCTGACCGGCCCGAACTTAGCCATCTTTTCCAGCAGCTTCTTGAAGGTCTCTTTCAGGACCGGCGGTTTGCCGGCGAAGTGAGCGTCGATGCCAACATTGACGCACGAATGCCATTGGTCGCGCTTGCCGAATTCGCGCCCGCAATTCGGGCATTTCCACAGCGCTTTCGCGCTCATCGAGTCCCCTCTCTACAGCCTGGAAGGGCAATCACCTGGTGAAGGCCCGGTCAAAACGATTCTATCGCCGATTACTTCTTCACCGCTTGCTTCAGCGCGATCGCGTCCTTCATGTCCTGCAGGTTCTTGGTGAGGTAATACCAGCCGTTCTTGAAAGCCGAATAATCGGGGCCGCCCATCGCCGAACCGTAACGCACGGAGTTGGCGTAGAAAAGCCACTGCTCGATCCACTTGCGCTCCAGCCCTTCGTCGAAGGGATTATCGTCGCTTTTGGCGAGCCCCGCCTGCCAGGCTGAAACCATCAGCTTGGTTGCGGTTTCGACCATTTTGTCGGTCTCCGCAATCGTCAGTTCCAATTGCTCGAAGTGCCCGTCGGCCCACGAGCCGCTGTGGCAGGCCGTGCAGACTTTACGGAGGACGGCCTTTCTCCGGGCTTGCTCAGCGTTGTCAATGAGGAATTCCGAGGCCGGCACGCCGGTGAAGGTTGTCGGCAACGGCAGGCCGTCGGAGTTCTTGATGACCGAGGTCTCGCCGCTCTTGGGATGCGGGTGGCTATAGATCAAACCAAAGATGCGGACGTAGAGCCGCGCTCCGAAGTCGTGGCTGCGCTCCGCCACGACCTCGCCTTCGGAATTGACGAGCAGCGCATTGTGGCAGGCGGCGCAGGTGGGGGCGCGGAAATCCTCGCCGACAGTCCACGGCACGGCGTTCCACTCCCATTCATCCGCCTTTGAGAGGAAGATGTTACCGTGCTTGCTCTCGCGCCACGTCTCCCAGCCAGGCACGTCGGGATTGAGGTGGCACTGGAGGCAGGTGAAAGGCTTGCGGGCCGTCTCGATCGAGAAACCGTGGCGCGGGTGGCAAGCGGCGCACGAGCCGCGGCTGCCGTCGGGATTTACTCGGCCGACGCCCTGGTTCGGCCAATTGCTGAGGTCGGGCACCTCCAGCTCGCCGTAATCGCTCTCGATGATTTTCTTACCGTTGACCTCGATCACCGTCCCGTGGCAAGAGAAACAGGTCTCACTGCGACCCGCTTCCGATGCTGTATTCTGATGTACGCCGCCGTCAACCACCTCAGCCACCCCGACAGAGGTGTTCACCAGAGTCATGTAGATCGGATTATCGAGTAGATTGCCGACGGCGTGACCCTTCTTGCTGCCGGCATACTCGTCCCGCTCGAGCGGATGGCAGGTGGCGCAATCGTCCGGAGAGACGACGACATTGATCTCGAAGCCCTCGTGCTCGAAGGCGTCGGCGTGCCTGTCGGTGTTGCGGCTGTGGCATTCATAGCAACCGACCGCGACACTCTGAAGTTCCTCAGGTACTTCTTCCGCCGATATCCGCCGCTCGAGCTCATCAGCCTTCATCGCTTCCGCAGGGCTTGTGGTGGAGTGGCGGCTGTCGCGCCAGTCGGCGACGATGCCGGGTGTGTAATAACGGTGGCATTCGATGCACTCCGAGCTCTCGTCGCTTAGTTTTCTCTCCTGGCGAGCGTTAACGATATCAACCGGTGACATCGCAACGATGAAAACCGTGCCGGCGCAAATAAGGATTATTAAGAAACCCAATTTCTTCATAGCTGTCCCCCGAGAGTTTTGCTGGTCCGATTACCCTTGCTAATAATATGTCCGCCGGATCCTGAAAGATCAATCCCCGTATTATTGAAATGCGGTAAAGGATGGGTATCGCTGAGGATTTGCGAGACAGCGCAAGCTGGACGAAGGTCGCGATGACCGGCCCGTCAGCGCGCTATGGTGCCGCCATGTCCCATGACTCCAAGCGAAACCACTTTGTCCTTTTCTGCGGCAGTAGCGGAGGAGTCAGAAAGGGCGATACCTGGATATATGGTTTACCGATCAAATACGAACTGAATCCCAAACCGCAGCAAAGTCTTATGTCGACGCCAGGTTGTTTCTGAAACGAATGCAGAAAATCAAAAAGGGGCGGATTACATCCGCCCCTGGCTGTTCAATTCGTGTGCGGCTGGTTACTTGCCGAGGCCCTTCATTCTGATCGCAGGAACGTAAGGATTATCGGGCAGAAGCTCCGGACGCTCGGCTCCGTCGGCCCAGTGGCGGCCGACAGCGTAGAGTAGGTTCATCGTTTGTATCGTGCCGTCATATCGCCAGCGCGGATCCATCTCGTCGCTCGGCTGATGGTAGCGGCCGGCGAAAAGCTCTTCGAACATCGTGCGCGCATCTTCCTCGCTCATCCCGCGGACCTTACGCCCTGTGCCCGTTGAGAGAGCGACTACCCCGCGGGCGCAGAGCGGGAAATGATCGGATCGGAAAGTGCCGCCGCCCGTGTCGGCCCCACCGATGTTGAGCGTCAGGCCGAGGCTCTCGCCAATCGCCCTGACCGCGTCCAGAGCGTTAGTAAATTTGACGATCCCCGCGCCGAAATCCTCGGTCGGGCCGTAGACGTTGACAACATCGATGTTGATGGCGGCCGCGGTTTTCTCGAGCGGGAAGATGGGATTCGTCGCGTAGTACTCAGATCCCAGCAGGCCCGACTCCTCCGTCGTTGTGGCCATGAAGACAATCGAGCGGGCGGGCGCGGGCATCTCGCTGTACGCCCTCGCCAGGCAGATGATGGCGGCGATGCCGGAAGCGTTATCCCGAGCGCCGTTGTAGATATTATCGCCGTCTATCGCCCGGCCGACGCCGAAGTGATCCCAATGGCCGCAGTAAACCACCGCCTCGTCGCCCTTGATTGTGCCGGGTAGGATGCCGATGACGTTGGGCGTTTCAAACTCGCGGTGCTCCTGCTTGAACTCGGCTTTTACACTAATGCCGAGCGGCACAGGCTGGAAATCGCGACCGTCGGCCTTCTCCTTCAGCTCGGCGTATGTGGTGCCGACAAAGGCAAGAGCCTTGTCGAACGCAGGCTGGGCAACCCAGGAGTTGATCAGGAGCTGATTATCGATCGTGCCCTTGATCTGCATACGCTCCACAGCCCATGAGTTCTGCACGACGCTGAAATTGTAGGTGGCCGTCTCGTCGGTGTGGATCAGAATGATGCCTTTCGCGCCCTTGGCACGCGCGATCTCCTCTTTGTAGGTCCAACGGCCGTAATAGCTGAGTGACTCGTTGTAGAAGCCGGTCTTCTCCAGGTCGGGATCGTTGACCAGCATCACCAGAATCTTGCCCTTGACGTCCACGCCCTTGTAATCGTCCCAATTGTATTCGGGAGCCTGGATGCCGTAGCCGACGAACAGCAGGTCGCCCTCTGCGCCGACCGCGTCAAGCGGCCGTTCGCTGTTGGCTACGACCTCCTCTACAGGAACGAGGCTTACGCTCTGCCCGTCGGCGGACAGCGTAAACTTGACGGAATCCTGGATTGTCTCGATGCCAAGCATCGGCACCTGCTGGAAATAGCCCTGCTCCTCGGATATCGGCTGAAGCCCGATCGCCTCGAATTGGGCTGCGATATATGCGGTGGCCAACGCACCACCGCGCGTGCCCGGCGCGCGGCCCTCGCAGATATCACTTGCGAGAAATTTCAGATGTGCGACAAATTCCGACTCGGTGAATCTCGGCTGATCAGCGGACCGTTGCTTCTCCGCTCCGCCGAGACAAAATCCCGCGGTCAGCAATAACGCGGCCAGCGAAAAGACGATTGCCTTTCTCATATTCCTCCTCCCCAATGGTTTGCGGCTGACAGGAAACTGGTAAATCATCTAATGCTCTTTTTAGGTTAATAAACAACCGGTTGAGTAAAACAGCTCAATTGAACGATGCCATCAGCTCAATGTTACATTTTGCCAAAAAGCTCGCGATTTTCACAGGGGAAATGTGGCGCTTAGCCAGCATCAAATTGAAGCAGACCGGTCACTGGAGTATCATCTGATCATAACCGAAACGGAAACCGGGAGGAGAGCCATGCCGCCCACACATGAAACAATCGATCATGTAAAAAAGAAACTCCGACTGGAGACGCCCCTGATCGCTGTATACGATGCCGTGCCATACGATGATTTTCATCCCCTTGTCAGAGCCAGGGGGCACATGTGCTGCTTTGCTTTCTACAAGCGCTGGTTAAACGGCGAAACGGTTGCCATCGTCAAAGCCCCTGAGGAGGGTGACGAATTCAGCGAGCCGACCCATGGCTGCCCCGGCGCACAAAGGGCGCTCGGCCTGGCAAAGGAATACCCTCCCTACATGGCTCACTTTCTGACGGATGGCGTGGGCGCCCCGATGGGTGAGGGATTGATGGCCACGCCCGAGCTGGCCAAGGAATTCCTCGACCGGGCGGTGGCGCCGGAGGTTTCAAGCGGATCCGTACTTATCGGACCACTGCGACTCGAGCAGTGGGACAAGGTAAAGAGCGTGACTTTCCTCGTCGACGCCGACCGCCTCTCAGCCGTGATGCGCCTGGCCGGCTTTTGGTCGTCCGATCCCGACCTTGTTGCAGCGCCGTTCTCATCGGGATGCGGGCTGCTCTGGAGAGATGTGGAAAACCAGGACCGCGACCGACCCGTCATCGGCTGTACCGATATAGCAATGCGGAAATACCTCCCGCCCGAGATCCTCTGCCTGAGTGTCACACCGGATCGCTTTGAGGAGATGATGACGGTACCGGAGGGCTCATTCCTCGATAAGACCTGGTGGAACGATCTGATGGACAGCCGCGACCTCTGAGCCACCGGCCGGCTTCGAAGCGGCTGCAGCGCTCCCTCAACTCGTTTCCTCTACCGGAACGAATTCACGTAATCACTCCGCCGCCACAGAGAGGATCGGGAGAGGGTGAAGTAGGATTAGGAGCAAACCAGCTTACTCCCCCGTTCAGTCGCGCTATTTCGTCCCTGCCTTCGTATGGTCTTCGTGGCAGCCGACGCAGTTCATCTTGCCCACCTGCCTCGGCCCCTTGCCGCCGGAGCCATGGCACTCCAGACAGTACACCGTTTCCGGCATGGCACCCAAAGTGGATTCAAATTTACCGTCGAGCAGGGCGTTGAGGTTTGCTCCCGCTCTCGAGGAGATCTCCGCCGCCAGACGGCCGCAGCGCTCGCGGAGCTCAATCGAACCCAGTTCGTAGCCGGAATTGGGGATCGACACATGGCACAACGGCGAACCGGCTTTTGCAGGAACCATGTTTACGCTGTTCTCCGTCTTTTCCGGTGCGAAAGACGGCAGCTCGGCCTGAACGTAATAATGGAAGATATCATCAATTATCGCCGTTCTCTCGCGCCCCGTGGCGAACAACGCCATCGCCGCGGCGGCACCGTTTAGCGCACCGCAGACCGTGCCCCAGCCCGCCACGCCCCCGCCGCCGTAGCTCATCATTGCCTTGGGAAAAGAGCTGTAAGGCTCACCAAATTTTTCAGCCATCAAACCGACGATCCCGTCGAAGCCCGCAAACATGCAGCCCGCCTGCCAGTAATCTCTGTACGCCCTTTCGGCGACTTCTGCTGGTTCGAGTTTCTTATAGGGCCATGGGAATTCCACCGTCCGAGCTAAGGACGCGGATGAAATCGCGCTCGCCAGTGCGCCCCCGCCCAAAAGAGATACGCCGGCAATCCCCCCCGCTCCGAACAACTCCCTTCTCGTCATTCGAGATACCATAGCCTCGACTCCTTTGCCAAACCGGTTTTAGTAACTCAGCGCTAAACCTGATTCTTTCCAATCCCGCTGTATTCCGCAATACTTTACACAGCTACATGCGGAAATCCCGGAGACACACCTTCACCGTCATTTCTGCAGGCTTACCCTTTTCCGGTGGCGGATCCGAACAAAATAAAAGCCCCGCCAGAGGCGAGGCTTTAAACTGCGTTTGTTAGCGTCCCGCTCAGTCCAACTCAAATACGTAGCGCTCTGCGGGATGGTAGCCCCTGCGCACGATCTCCTCGCCCTTGTAAACGGCCCAAGCGGGTATGCCGCGCTCGTAACCGCGGGTCATGTGGTAAAGCTGCATCGCGCTGTTGGAGAGCATCAGGTAGAGGACCTTGTCGCGGTTCCAGGGATTGGGCAGGACGATGACGATGCCGTCGTCGGGCCGCGCGAACAGCTCACCGCGCCAGCGGAACCAGTTGCGGCCGACCTCCAGGTCGTTCAGCTTGCCGGCGATCTCGGCCGCCAGCGTGTTGTCCGACGGCTGGCCGATGACGACCAGGTCATGACTCGCGAGCTCCGCCGAGGTGATCTCGCAGTCCTTACGCAGCGGTGGCAGGATCTCGGAGTAGGCGTCGGCAAGGGTCTCCTGCCACTGCAACGCCAGCGAGTGGTTGGCTTCGATCTGGCGGGCCGTGCCGTAAACGATAAGCGTGTGATCGAAGTCGTCGACAAAATTACCAAAGATATAGAAGTTGTCGTGCTCGACCGGGAAGTCATTGCCCGAGTTGAACACGACCTTTGAGGGTTTATCCGGAACACTTAGCGTGAAGGACGACGCGGCGCCGTTGATCTCCATCGGCATGCGGCAAACAGTAGCGCCGCAATACACGTCGACGGTTCCGAAGAGGTGGTAGGGCTCCCCTCGCTGGGTGACCTCGAAGTTCACCTTCCAGGATCCGTCGCCGGCCTCCTCGGCGGTTACCTTCACTTCCGGCGCAGGCAAGCCCTTGCGGCCGATCCACTGCCCGACGAAGCCGCGCAGTTGCTTCCCTGAAATCTCCTCGGCCGCGGAGATGAACTGCCCGGTGCTGATGTCCTGGTCGGCGAACACGCTGTAAATCTCGTCCATCACTTTTTGGAAGAGTTCGTTGCCGAGCAGCAGACGAAGTTGGTGGAGCGCGAAGGTGCCCTTGATGCGCGGTATCTGGTAGAAGCGATAGGCGTCGAAGCGCTCCTCGGTTTCCAGCGGCACGAGGTCCTCCTCGCGCGAAACGGTGTAGAGATAGCGGCTGTTCAGCCCGGCCAGTTCGTCGCTCAGCCAGCCGGCCGCCTCGCCCGGGTTGCCGGGCATCTCGTCCAGCATACGCCAATAGGCCGGGGAACCGCTGATCAGCCAGCTCTCGGCCTGGGAGGCGGGGAACACGGAGTTGCGCCAGAGCGCACGCCTGTCAATCCGGTAAATATCGGCTGCAGCGGAAAGGTCGAGCCTCGTGAGATTGAGCGGCTTCGGAGTGAGCTTCTTCGCCTCAGGTCCCAGCCCGTGCAGTTTTTCGGTGACGAAGATTGGGCTGGGTATCGAGTATCCGAGACTGAGGTGCGGCTCGGCGCCGGGAAGATCGGCGATGAAGCGGTCGCCGACGAACTTGTGCCGCAGCGTCAGCTTGCCGTAGTGAGCCAGGAAGACCATTTGGTCGACCATGTCGCCGGTGGTGATCTTGCCGTCGCAGGCGTGGGAGCGATTGATCGGCGAGGAGGCCCAGAGCTCGGAGACGGCAATGGAGTCAATCTTGCCCTTGTTCTTGTGATAAAACTCGTTGAACGCCAGGTCGCGGTTCCAGGGGCTGAACATCAGGTCGTAGGGTGCGTTGTCGGCGTTGACGATGTACTCCTTGCGGACCTCGAGGTCCTTGTTGTTGTTATTGCACCAGTAAAAGTCGGTAAGCCCGCCGGGGAAATCACCCTCGCTGCTGCGCCACAGCCGCCACTTGTAGGTTCCCAGAAGGAAGATGCCGACTTCGTCAATCTTGCCGTCGGCAAACGGCCACTCGTTGGTGTACTGGCCGTTGTTGCGGTCGGTCAGGATCTCGACCACGTCATCGATCGAGTCGCTGTACTGCATCGCCTTGCGGATGCGATTGCTCTGCGGTGTGCCCTCGTCGTTGTAGGGTGTCTGGCTGACCGTGGTCTCGCCGATGACGATGCCCGCGTCGTTGATATAGAAGTCGGAGCCGGAATGGATGCCGCCGGGGAAGGTGTGGTAGACAATTCGGTGGCCCTCCGTGGGATCTACATCGCAAATCACGTCCCAGTGAACCCCGGTGTAGCCGTTCCACATGAAGATCTGTCCGAAGACAAAGCGCCCGTCCTCGGTGGCCGAACCGGTCGCAGAGACGGCCGAGCATTTGTGGTGCTCCTCGTCGATCAGCAACTCGTCCTCGTGTTTGAGGAAATTGATTCCGGAGGTGGCGTTAGCGGTGCGCCTCAGGGCGCCGCGCATCTGGCCGATATCGATGATCGAGTTGATGCCGGCGATGTCGACCACGTCCAACGGCCTGCCATAGAACCTTGCCCCGGCATTGGAGGCTCCGTCGGCGATCCCCTTCATCTCGATCTGGTACTCCTGCTCGTAGCGGTTGAGCATGAAGGCCTGGACTATGAAACGGATCGTCTCCCAGCCGTCACCGGGATTTGCTCCGTTCTGGCGAATGGCCAGCTTGTTGATGTATTCGCCTATCTCTTCGGAAACCAGGTAACCATACTGGTAGCCGCGGTCGTACGGCTCGCCCTCGATGTGGACGAAGATCCAACCGCGGTCGTCGTAGCGGTAGGCCGGGCCGAACCAGCTAACCGTCTCCAGCGGAATGTAGCGGCTGATGTCGTCGATCTTCTCGAGCCTGAGGTCGTCGAACCAGGATTTGCCCGTGGCCGTGCCGTTGAAGCCGAAATTCACTCTCACCCGGTCCTTTTTCTTCGTGGCGATGAACAACACCTCGATTTCGCTCCAATCCGAGGTGGCGCCAACAGCAGGAGAGTTGTTGGTAAAAGGAAACGAGAGCATCGTCAGGCAGGCGGGGACGGCGGTCGGGAAATGCGAGGTCGGATCAGAAAAGGCATTCTCGGTCTTGATCCAGCCACTCAAACGATAAAGGCGGCCGATTTGCATAGCCACCGGCCCGGAGCTCAGCGTCACACTACCGGCTACGGTGTTGCCGATCATCAGACTGGCGCCGCCGTTGTGGCTGACTGCCGGGTCGACTTTAACAGAATTCGCACCGGGAATTTCTGTTTCAAGTTCCCAGCCGGCAGGAAGTCCTTTCCCGTCGCGCTCCTCGAAGCCGGGATTCGTGAGCGGGATATCTTCATCAGCAAACGCAAACGGTCCGGCGAAAAGCGTTAGGGTCATTGCGGCAAATAGGAATAATAGAGACTTCGTGTTTCGCATATATTTTCCTCCCCTGATGCAGCATTTGGAACGGAAGCCCTCTGACTCGGTATCGATTTTAGCTTTATTTCAAGCGCAGCGTAAGAAAAACATCTTCATACTCAGGCGTCGGCAATTCAAATCGTATGCATCCAAGTCCGACATGAAGATCACCCAAACAGGCATTTACAGCAGAAAAATGTTGCCACAGAGCTTCCGCTGTGCAATAAGTGGGTTATCATCAACCAAAACACTCTCGGGCGGAGTGCGTTACTAGGAGGGGCAAATGAAGGCATTGGAGTGGATCGCATTGATCATTGTTGTGATCGGCGCAATCAACTGGGGGCTCATCGGACTGTTTGAATTCAACCTTGTTACCTACCTCATTAGCGCCATGGATTGGTTAGTGAAAACAGTCTACGTCATCGTGGGTATTGCAGGAATTGTATTGCTCATCTGCAAGTTTACCAACACGGGCAAATAACACCCGGGAATCATCGTGCCGCCCTCCCCGTTGTGCCCATGGGGAGGGCTTTCGTTTCTGTTGCGTGCATCGGCACACAGGATAATCCGCCCCCAATCCGACAGACCAAATCGTCAGGATTATTACATACTCGATACATTAGTATTCTTTTATGCATCGCACTAATTACCAACCCGGGGGGACGAACAGTGAGACGCCTAATATTTGCAATACTGTTGATAGCAATTCTAAGCGCTTTAGTAATGTCCGAAGAACGCCTCAACCGGCCAGGGCTAACACTTAAAGAGACTTTTAATCTTTACCTTAATGCCATCAATACAACGGACCTCGAAGCCTTGATGTCAACCGTCACAGCAGGCCCAAAGATGGTCTTTCTCACCACAAGCGGGAGGATCATTGACACAGTCGAGGGCTACCGACAGTTCCATATTGACTGGTTCTCGGAATCCGACTGGAAGATCGATTTCCACATGATGGAGCTGCACGAAGGCGCGGAATACGGCTACATTCTCACTAAATATCACTATCAGGGTAAAGATCCTGACGGCAAGGATTACGAAAGCGACTCCTACTTCACCCTCATCTTCCACATGGAAGACGGCATGTGGAAAGTCGTACAGGACCAGATCACACCGATTAAGAAGTAAGTACTATTTATATTTATCGCAGAGAAGTATTGATCAACCTCCCTCCCATGTGTTACAAGGCGTAAAACAGGTAACCGTCCCTATTAAAAAATGCCACGAAAACCAAGAACAGTAATCCAAGGCATCGCCCACCAGATGACGCAACGTGGCAATAACGGACAGGACGCCTTCCTGTCCGACGAGGACAAGAACGCCTACCTCAAAAAACTCCTCGGCAAGGCCGAGAAATATTCACTGGAGATCCTCGGTTACTGCCTGATGAGCAATCACGTAGACATCATCGGCGTTCCCAGGGAAGCCGACTCACTTGCAAAAGCCTTCGGGCGCACCAATCTTTCGTATACCCAGTACTTCAATGATAAGTACGGTTTCAGCGGCCATCTCTGGCAAAACAGGTTCTATTCGTGCCCGCTAGATGAAGAGTATTTCTGGCTGGCACTGAGCTATGTCGAGAGGATTCCAGTGAGAGCCGGCCTCGTAGAGGTAGCCTGGTCGTACAGCTGGTCGAGCGCCGCCGCGCACGTCGGGGATGATTCACTGGACAAGCTGATCGATTTGCGCAAGTGGGATGGAATCGCAACCGGTATCGATTGGCGCTCCCGGCTTACCGGTCCGGAAGACAAAGAAACCATGTCGCGCATTCACCGCCACCTGAAATCCGGCCGCCCACTGGGCAATGGCGACTTCGTCGACGCCTTGGAATTGAAAACCGGCCGCCGCCTTCGTCCGCTGCCCGTCGGGCGTCCAGCCAAAAAGCGGAACAATTCACTTCCTTAGACATACACCACCCCACTATTGCCCAATGTCTGATCAGTAAGCTACGGGACTAAACGGAGGGGACGGCACCTATCCGAGCACGAACTCCCAGGCGCAGTAATGACTTGGCGGGTGGGGATCGGGTGGGCAAGTGAGGCAGCGCGTTTGGAAGCGCGGATCGATCGCCGAGGCAAAGGCGGTGTACTCGACTATGCCCACCTCCTTGCACGGGAACAGTTCCAAGCCCTTGCGCTCGCGGGCGGATTGCACCCGGCAGTCGTTCATCCTCAGAATCAAGGTTGTGTCGTCGACGACTTCGATTGTCTGCTCATTGATGTATGAATAAAGGCGAAAATCAAGGGCCCTGGCGAGGGCTTCGATCCCTCCTCCTTCCGGAATCCCCTGTCGCTTCATTATTCTCTTTGCTTCAATCGGCGAGAAGCGCCCCCAGGCCTCCTTGTCGAGATCGATAGCGTCTCGCATTCCAAAGCGGCTCTCGACGGCTTGAAACCAGAGACCGTCGTGGGCGAGCCACAACTTCGCGGCATCGGCGAGCATGCCGATAATTAGGTCTTTATCATATTTGCCTATATCCCTGGCCATGAGTCCTCCCGTCAACTGGTCAATTAATCACTTATTCTCCCGGCAATAGTAGCGGAACAGCGCTCGGATATGAAGCGCCTGCCGGCTCGTTGTTGACAGCATTGGCAGCTTCTGCGAACTTTGCTGGCAAATCAATATCGACGGCGAAGGTAGAAGATGGCGCAAAAATGCGAGTACCTCATCATCGGTGCCGGCCTGGCCGGCCACCATGCCGCAGCCGAAATCCGGGCGCGGGACGAGGATGCAACCCTGGTAATCATCGGCGCGGAGCCGCACCGTCCCTATAACCGCCCCCCTCTCAGCAAGGCCGTACTAACCGGGCAGGCAGCGGCGGACAGCGTTTTCATCGAGAAAAAAGATTTCTACGCTGACAAGGGGATCGAGCTGATTTGCGGAGCCGCCGCGTCCGCCCTCGATGCAGATAAGAAGAAAGTGATCCTCGCCGACGGCCGCGAAATGGGGTACGGAAAATTACTTATCGCCACTGGAGGAAACGCCCGGCGGCTGAATATCCCGGGATGGGAACTGCCCGGCGTATTCACGTTGCGGAGCCTGGACGATTCGCTGGCGATCAAAGAAGCTGCTGCCGAAGCGGGGAGGGTGGCAGTGATAGGAGGGGGGTTTGTAGGAGCCGAGGCCGCGTCGTCACTGGCGGAGAGCGGTAAAAAAGTTGCTGCGATATTTCCGCAAGAGACTTACCTGGGGAGGATCCTGCCCTATGACTTCGGCCAGTTCCTCAACAGGGTCTACCGGGAACGAGGTGTCGAGATCCTCCCCGGCGATTCGGTTGTCGCTTTCGAGGGGAATGGACGGTTGAAGCGCCTCCAGACAACAAAGGGAAAAGCCATAGAATGCGACCTGGCGGTCGTCGGCGCGGGGATCGAACTGCAAACCGCCTTCGCAAGAGAAGCACTCGAACTGGACCGCTCCGGAGCAATAGTCACCGACGGGCAACTGCGCAGCAGCGCTGAGGATATCTGGGCCGCCGGCGACATCGCCTCCTATTATGACGGGCTTTACCGAAGACAGATGCGATTCGAGCACTGGAGCACCGCGATGAACCAAGGCAAGATCGCCGGCGCGGCGATGGCGGGAGATCCGCAGCCCTTCGCTTCACCGGCCTACTTCTTTTCCGTCCTCTTTGGTATGTTTATCCAGATCGGCGGTAATTTTGAACCCGGGGATACCGTACGGCGAGGAGATCCGAATGAGAAAGCCGTCGGTTATTATTCATTCCACGAGGGAGTGATCGAGGGTTACACCGTTCTCGGTCGGCCCCAGGAGGAGGAAAAGTTCGTTCAGAAGCTGATCTTGGACAGGCGAAGGAAAGAGGATCTGGCGAAATTACTTGCTGATGAAGCTGGCGACCTCAGCTCACTGGTCTGATTCCTACACGGAGCGTCACCTACGGTAAACGATAATTTCATCAATCAACCAAACAACCAGGGCTCAGGGATCAATCCAGATATTCCTTAAAAGCGATCCGCTGGCGCTCTTCAATAACTCCTTTTCATCCTGCTCCGGGTCGATTCGCAACTTCATGACAGCGCCAATCATGAACACCAGTATGTGGAGCGCAAATGATTTCGGATCGACATCGCTCCTGATTTCTCCGTTGATCTGGCCTTTATTTATAATCTGTGAAAAAACCTCAAGAAATCTTTCATGTCCATCAGTGTATACACTCCTTATCCTCTCGTCCCTCAAGCTTTCAACATAGAGTTCCAGATCGATATGACCATAGTACTTAGCCGCCCAGACCGAATAAGACGAAAGGAAATAACTGATCACCTCCAATAATGCTTCCCGCGCATCCTCAAGTTTCTCCACCCGGTCAAACAACTCTTCCTTGGTTTTGACAATTCTTTTGCTCAACGCGAGAATAATATCGTTCTTCCCCCGCTTGAAGTAATTGTAAACCGCGCCAGCACTCAGCCCGGCTTCACCGCAGATATCGGCAATTGTGGTGTTAAAGAATCCTTTCCTGAGGAAGCAGACGTCGGCCGCGCGTAGGATCTGTTCTTTCCTCAATTTGACATGCGTATCCGAAACCTTGGGCACCTTGGTCCTCCTTAAATAATGTCGATAGTTACCAGGAGGCGATTTCTACTCTAATTACACCCACTCGCTAAGTAGTCTCTGCAATAAAGATAGCACCCCCTCCAGGCGACAGGGAATAATGGAAATTACAGTTCTCTCTCGAATTAAGGCTATAGCTACCCCAACTTATTCACGAAAATTCACAGCATCATTCAGTCGAGTAATATGCCGGCGATATTGCTTGGCGAGCAGGAGCCAGCCACCGTCGACGGCAGCGGAGAGAAATACTAAGCTCAGCCCGAATGGATCTCGACTATGTCCTCGTCGACAAGTTCATAATCCTTGTTCACAAGCTGCCCGTCGAATTTCCCGGAACCCCACACCTTGGCGGTCTTCAGTTTTCCTGCGATGTCCTTGTGAATAGCCTCGGCCAGATCGTGGAGCGTATCGCCGCGGTGCAGCACGAACGGATGTTCCTTATCGGGCTCCTTGCCGGGAGTTTTTGTGTAGATCCGCAGCAGTTGGAGCGCATCGAAAACGGAACGCTTGAGACTGTTGAGGCTCTCCTCGTCGTTTGTCGACACGGTCAGAATCTCAAACTGATCGCCGTAGAATTCTTTGAAAATCTCCAGGTTTTCTGCAGCATTCGGTAAATCCATTTTATTGGCGACGATCATTGTCAACAGTGGTTCAATCCCAACCGCCAGATCCTCGGGTTCATCAAATCCGTAGAGCATTATCTTATGGTTTTTCAAGATCCTCAGCGTGTCTTCGTACTGGCTGAGTATGTCGTCGTTGCGAGCTGAAAGCACCATCAGCGCGGCATCGGCAACTCTGATGATCTGCGGCAGCCAACTCTCGATATAACCTTCGGCGATCGGAGGAAGGTCGACAAGCTGGATCTGCACGTTTTCGAACTGCATCATCCCGGGGAGCGGCATCCGCGTGGTGAAGGGGTAGTCAGCCACCTTGGGATTCGCGTTGGAAAGGCGCTCCAGCAACTCCGACTTGCCCGCATTCGGCGGGCCGACGAGTACTACCTGCCCCTCACCGCACTTCTTGACGTAGATTCCGCTGCTCTTCCTGGGGCCGCCCTTGCGCGCTTGTTCCTTGCGCATTCGGGAGATGCGGCGCTTGATATCGGCCTGCATCTTCTCCGTTCCCTTGTGTTTCGGTATGGAACGGAGCATCTCCTGCAGAGCGGCCATCTTCTCGGCAGGCGATGTTGCGGACTTGAACTGCTTTTCAGCGGCGTAGTACTCGGGTGTAAGATTCGCCGGCAAACAAAACCTCCGCAGAGGACGTTCGAGAGAATCGATCAACCAGTGATAATAACTCCGGGGAAATTATAGCATCTTCGGCGGGACCTTACCCAGAAGCTTCAGATTATATCAGTCCAGCAAATCAAGAAGATCCGGTACGAATTGTTTCAGCTTTCCCCTCGTGCGTCTGCTGAGGTAGCGGCGCAGAGCGAGGAATACGGTCTCATCCTCGAAACCGAGCAATTCGCTCCAACGGTCGGCATAGGATGGCACCACAGGCAGCGCTACCAGGTGGGCCAGGCGGATGGGAGCCGGTTGCAGATTGTCGTAAATATAAGCCTTCATCTCCTCGAGAATGTCATCGAATCGATGTGCTGCGGCGGAAGCGGTGATTCTAGCAACCTTCTCAAGGTAATCATATGCCGGTTCATGGGTGGTTGTTACCACCAGACTTTTTCTCAGCTCATCCCAGCCACTCCGCGTTTCACCCTGGGGAAGAGGGGAGTCGGATACGCGGGGAGTTTCCTTCAGAAAATCAATCCCAAGGGAATCAAGCACTTGCTCGGCCGCATCATTGGGTGATTCGCGTAGAAACTTGTGCAACAGTCTGGCTGCCTCAATAATTGTTTTGCTGGCGGCGGGATAGCGAATTGAGAGCATTGCAGAGTCGAGTTTTCCTCTTTTACGAGCCCCTTCGCGCAGGTTCTTGTCGCGCATGCTCATCCTCGCACTCCCAAGTGAGTGGACACTACGAATCGCCCTGTCCAGGTGCATCTTCTCCAACCGCGCGGGATTGGCAATCGAAATTATGTCCTTGAGCGCGCTGATCAGCCCGCGCAGCTCACGTTCCTCTTCAGGTCTCTGAAGCCGGGCTTTCTGGATCACTCCTCTGGCAAAGCGTAATTCGCCTAGCAAATCAGCTAAATTGTCCTTCTCCCTGCCGATGAGTGATTTCAGCCTGAATTTGCCGCGTTCGATTTCCAGGTTCAACTCATCAAGCATTACATCCAGGCGCACATCAGACACATTGGTGAGGCGGCCGATTAACGAAGCCGCCGATTTCTTACCCCGAATGGCGAAGGTCGTACGAGTGCTTAAGACGATCGACAACATCGCCCGGACGAGCCTGTGTTGAGCCAACTCGCTTGTGCCGTGAAAAATATTTCGCTTGAAATGGTTAGTGAGGCGCCCTAATGCGCCGTTGTAAACTGTTTCATCGTAAGGCAGACTGAGAGAAAAGGCCTCATCAGGCATCCTGTCTCCGCCCCCGAAAGCTTTGGCGAGCGATGACACAGCTCCGCCGCTGATGTTATAGATGCCATCCTGAATCATCTCGAGGGCGGACGCAGGCATCTTTACCTTTCTCCAGCCGTAACGCTCAGTCAGAAGCTTGCCGAGCTGCTCCGCAGCACCCGGACCCTTAATCAAGGTGAGGTTCTGGATCGCACGGGTGAAGACGTACTCATCCATGGTTCCTCGATTGAGCAGGAGACGCAGGTGCCTTAATTTCACTGCCGGAGGCAGTCCCGATTTCTCCAGCGCCCGCAATCCCAAGAGGAGGGCGCCGGGATTAAACGAGAGCAGGAGGAATTCGAATACCTTATCCGACGGACTTCGGGCAATTACATCGGATGCGGTTTCATAGAGATCGAAGTTCTGAATCTCGTCCAGGCTCACTTTCTGAGCCCGGAATGCGGCCTCACCGGCTTCGCGCCGCTCCATTTTCTCAATCACTCTGGCCTTTATCGAATAGGCGGCCTCAGTGGCGATGTCGCCGAAACTGCTGTGTTCCATCTTGAGGAGCGAATTGAGCACGAAGCGTTTTGTGCCGTCCCCATGAGACGCTCGGAAGTCCTGGGAAACCTTCTCGATGAACTCCTCATTGACCTGCACAACCTCGGAGCCTTGATTTATCAGAGCCTCTACCAGACAGTAATAGACTGCGATCAGCCGATTTGGCCTGATTTTATCTCCGCCTTTGCGATTCTTGATTTGCTCTAAACGGCTGTCGATGACAGCTGAAATCCTATCCACGGCGTCTTGAAGGACTGCCTCGATGTTGCCCTTGTTAAGCTTGCCACTGCGGCGAAGGTGAAGGAGTTCCTTATAAGCGGAGGTCAACTCCGGGTACTTCTCTACCTTCTTGAGGTTGAAATGCGCCTCGAAGAAGTTGTCGAGCGTCTGCACATAGCGGTCCACAGCCACCTTCAAGATACTCAACTCCTTCGCTCTGCGCAGGACATTCTCGAGGATGAAGCGGTTGCTCTCGTAATATCGCAGCTCGTCGAACTCGCGCCAGACTCCCCGCAGGTTCTTGAAGTGATTTTCAATCGCGGCAACGATTCGGTGGTCCCTGAGATAGCCACTGATTCGAATCAGCCCGAAATCCTGGGCGTGCGCCGGGCCGTCAAGATTTTCCAGCACAATTTGGACGACCTGCTCGCTTGGCTCGATGGGACCAAAATCGTCCAGGTGGTTCTCGGCGTCGAGTAACTGGAAGCCGTCACGCTCATTCAGGCCCTGGTAAATCAGCTTGAGGATCAATTTACGCTTGAGCTGCTGGAATTCGATTTCTTTAGAGTCGGGACTGTCAGCGCCGGAGATTAAACTTTCCTCACTGAAACTGCTCACGGACTCATCGTTGCTTCGATTAATACCGTCTTTTTCCATTCACAAGCCCACTGCTGCACCGAAATTTAGAATTGGTTATTAGGGATTGGCGGCCTTTTCGACATGAAAGGCAACTCAGCTCTCCCCGTTTCTACTACTCCCCCATAACTACTTAATGGCGATACCATCGTCCAACGGAATATATTTTAACCTTTATTTGCTCAGGCACACCTGATTGCGGACTTCCGATGCACATTTATAGAGTCTGGTAGCATCTTGTGGAAAGAAAGACACTGCCAGCATTACGTGATCATAAAGCCTTGATGTATAATAAAATTGCTGTGTAACTAGAGAACGCTTGGACGGATCCGTAATCGGGCGAAGATTCAACTCCGGAAAGAATTATCGACATCTCCCTTGCGGGCGCAGATAAAGGATAATGATCTTGAGATATCGAAGAACAAATTTGCTACAACGAACAGTTTTCGTATTTATCCCGCTTTGTCTCGTGCTCAGCACCTGCGTGACGCTTGCTCAGGATGCTCCCGTAATTGGAGATGCTGGGAGAGTATTGGATATCATCGGCCCTCAACCTGTTTTACCGGGCGATTATGCCCTGTTCCAGGCACTGATTCAGAATACCGGCGGCCTCCAATGGAGCAAGGGCACAAAGATCAGATATCGGCTGATTTACGCCAAACAAACAGTGTGGGAGCGATTTAAAAACGTTGCCGGCACCCTTCCAGGCAAACCAATTTGGATCGATGTGTTGGCTGAGGTGCCAGCAAAGCTCGAGCCCGGAAAATATCGCTTCCGGGTGGATATCGTAAACGAGGATGTTCTGATCGCGACGTCCGCCAGGGCTGTTCCGGTCTACCTTGATCCCTTTGCCTTCTACGACGGTTTCGAGCGCAGCAAGGTTGATGAGAACGGATGGGGCTTTAAGAGAGCCGACGGAGACAATAAGATTCGCACCACCGAGACACTGCCTTATTCCGGAAAGCGCAGCCTGGAATTGAAATTAAACGGCGGCGGCACGTCATACCTGGAGTATGAATTCCCTGGCAGCGGTCTCGACAGGATCAGCATCAGCATGCGACTGCGCTTCGATCAGGCAGCTGTGGACTCCGGCGGACCGATCAATTTTTTCACGATTTTCGGGGCCGAAGAGTACACTTCAGCCTACTTCTATTACTACCTCGGGAGAAAATGGTTCCAGCTGGCCTATGAGAGACCCGACGGCACCTGGGAGCACTGCTGCCTCGCTTACAAAACACTCTTACCGGATACCTGGTATCACTTGAGAGCAACCGTCGTACTCGGGAGCGACGGCTTGGTCGCGCTTTCTGTCGACGGCGTCGAGATCTTGCGCCAAAAAGACGTCCTGGATTACGGCGAGATCTCTAACCTGGCCGTGGGCCACTATCCCAGCGATAACCGGCTTTTGGGGACAGTGAATCTCGACGATGTCCGCTGGGCCAGGCAGGGCGTCGACGCAATCGGCAAAGGCCGAATTTCAATTACTTTCGACGATGGAGTCATTTCGCAGTGGACGACAGCAAAGCCGTTGCTCGACAAGTACGGCTACAAGGCCTCCTTCTACATAATCACCGAGAACTCGAGCGATCCGATCTTTTCCAAGACGGGCAAAGTCTATGCGATGGACAGAGATCAACTGCTGGCCTTACAGCAGCAAGGACACGTGATCGGCTCCCACTCTCACACCCACACGCACTTGACGAGGTTGAGCGCCGAGGAACTCGATCAAGAGTTGAGCATATCAAAATCGATGCTTGTTTCCTGGGGGCTCAGTGTCTCTTCAATCAGCTTTCCCTACGGGGATTTCAACGACGATGTCGTGGCCAAAGCAACTCGTTTTTTTTCCACTTGCCTCTTAATCCAGGAGGGGATCAACCCCTATGATGCCTTCAAGGCCAAGCGCCCGCTGCTACGGGTGGAAGCGCCGACAAAATCCTTCAAGGAAATCAAGCAACTTATCGACGAAACCGAACGCACCGGAGGCTGGTTGGTTTTCTACTATCATGCCGTGGGGCCCGGGCATTCTGGCGACCGCTACTGGGTCGGTTCAAGCACCTTCGAAAGAACTTTGAAGTATATTAGCAAGAAGGACATCATGGTGGTCCCCATCGAGCAGGCGCCTTGACCGCATCCGGCTTGACAGCCCGCAACCGAGCCTTGGGAACCACCGGCGGCACTGGGCATGAAGAGGGTCTCGCAATACGAACTTAAGCTCCCCCGCAAGGGAAAAATGCTGGTCGAGGCCTCGATTTTCGCTTCCGACAGAATCAGCCTCGATGAGACGGCTGTGCGCCAGCTCGCTGACGGCGCTTCTATACCCAGCGTGAACCGCGCCTTGGCTACGCCGGATATCCATCAGGGTTACGGCGTGCCGATCGGCAGCGTGCTGGGGATGGCGGAGGTCGTCGTGCCGGCAGCGGTGGGATTCGACATCAACTGCGGCATGCGAGTGCTGACGACAAGTCTTCGCGCAGCCGATACTAATCTGCGCCAGCTTGCAATGTCGGCGCGCCGCGATATCCCCCTGGGCGAAGGCAAGAGCAACATCTCGATGGCGAGGAAAGATCTGGAGATGGTGTTGGCGCGGGGCGTCAGCGGGCTGCTCGACGTCAAGCACACCGGGCACAAGGTTTGGGAGAGCTGGAACTGCGACGACGAGCGCTCCAATATCTTCCGCATCGAAGACGGCGGCTCCCTCGACGGCGACCCGGGCGCAGTCAGCGACACTGCTTTCAGGCGCGGCGCCAACCAGCTTGGCTCGCTTGGCGGCGGCAATCATTTTGTCGAATTCCAGATTGTCGAGGAGATCTTCGAGCCCTCGATCGCAGCGAGGTTCGGACTCTTCCAGGACCAGCTGGTAGTAATGATCCACTCCGGCTCCCGCGGTCTCGGCCACCAGGTCGGCGGGGACTACATGAAACTGGCTGCCAAACTGACAGGGGGCCGCAGCCAGGTCCCCTATCTTGAACTCGACTCCGAGGAAGGGTGCCGCTATGTCGGCGCCATGAACGCGGCGGCCAATTTCGCCTTCGCCAATCGCCACCTGATGGGCCTGTTGGTGGCCCGCAACATTCGCTACATCTATCCGGACGCCTCGATTCAGCTTCTTTACGACGTGCCGCACAACATCGCCAAGTTCGAGCGCCACGCCAAGCAGACGCTCCTGGTCCACCGCAAGGGCGCAACGCGGGCCTTCGGTCCCAGAAGGATGGCCGGCAGCAGTTTCGCCGACACAGGGCAGCCCGTGCTGATCCCCGGCTCAATGGGCACCAGCAGCTACATCCTCGCCGGCGTCGACGAGAACTCGCGCAGCCTCGACAGCGTCAACCACGGCGCCGGGCGCGCGATGAGCCGCACGCAAGCCGGCGGCAAATGGCGCAAGGGCAAGATGATCAAGCCGCCGGCGGTCAGCGACGAGGAGTTCGAGAGGGCGATGGAAGGCGTCGTGCTCATCACCGAGAGCAGGCGCTCGGTCAAGGAGGAAGCACCCCAGGCTTACAAGGATATCGACCTGGTGATGGAGACCGTCCTCGGAGCGCAACTGGCGACCGCTGTAGCCCGCCTGCGGCCGCGCGCGGTTCTCAAGGGTTAGTATATACTACTCTATACTCTTATTCTCTCATATAGTAATCAATAGTAACTCATAGTCGTTACTGTGCTTGATATTCCTATCCTGGTAGTTAATCTACGCCTGCTTAACGCAATGGGCAAATTGAATCCCCGATAATAATCGCTCGATCCCTGCACCAAATGAAACCCTAAGTGAGTTGCCGACGTCATAATTGGTGGAACAAGAGGGGGTAATCCCATGAAAGAGATTTTCCTCAGCGAGATTCGCGGCTCGCTGTCGAGCAACAAACTGCTCGTGGCGTTTTTTTTGATGCTCATCGCCTTTCTGATCAGCCTGGGCATGATGAACCAGGAATTCGAGAAGCGGCTGCATAATTACCGCATGAGCCTGTCTCTGCCAGCGAAGGAATTGTTCTGGAACAAGATCTTCTTCTGGGAATTCGAGGGCGACGACTTCACCAGCAGCGACGACGCCACCATGCCCCTGGCTAAGATCAAGGATCCCGACCCGCTGATCTTCTTTGCGCGGGGCTTCGACACCGAGATGCGCCAGGGCATTGATTTCATGTCATCATTCCCCATCTTCGACATCAACAAGCAGCCCGAGCAGGAGAAGAATCTTCTGCACCTGATCTTCCCCGCCCCGGACTTGCTTTTCATGGCGAAAGTGCTCGTCAGCCTGCTGGCCATGTTATTTGCCTTCGACATCATCTGCGGGGAGCGAGAAAAGGGGACGCTGAAGTTGATGATGGTCGCCGGGGCCTCGCGAGGTTCGATATTCACCGGCAAGTACCTCGGAGGCCTGGTCTCGATCTGGATCGCCTTTACAGGCGCTTTCATCATCTATCTCCTCGCGCTAAGCTTCCTCACCCCTGTCAACCTCAACGGCGGGGCGGCGCCCAGGATAGCATTGATCTATCTCGTGGCATTGCTCCATATTGCTGTCTTCTTCAGCTTCGGTGCGGTTATCTCGGCGTTCTCACGCAGTTCACCCTCATCGCTCGTGATGACCCTTTTCATCTGGATAATCGTGGTTTTTGTAATGCCTGGCCTCGCATCGCTGGTAGCCCAGCAGTTCGCGCCGGTGGAGAGCGAAGACACTCTTGCTCAGATGAAATTCAGAAAAGCGCGAGATATGGAAAGGGAATATTCCGAAGCCAATCCCGGATCCGACACGAGTCGCACAGGCGCATACGGTGTGCGGCACGACGAGATCAGGCCGCAGATCGTCGCCGAGTTGCAGAAGATCGAAGACGAACACCAGAGGAGGAAAGATCTCCAGATAGCTCTGACTTCGAACCTGGCGAGGATCTCCCCCATCGGTTCGCTTTCCCATCTCTTCACCTCTCTCAGCCGCACCGGCATCGGCGACGTGCATCGCTTCAGGGAGGATCTCATCAACCTGCGCACCAGCCTCGAGACGCAGTTCTCCGAAGTTATTCGGAACCCGGAGTTTATGGTACTTTGGGGAAGGGCGGGCTGGGATATTCCTAAGGAAATTAAGGAAATTGCAGAGCCGTTTTTTGATATGAACCGCACGATGAAATTCAGTAAACCCACCCTTGAGGAAACACTCGGTGCGACTTGGTACGACCTCGGCCAACTCGCATTCTTTGCGATCGTAGCTGCTGCGCTCGCATTCACCCGTTTTATCTTTTACGACGCCCGCTAGGAGGGAGCGATGATAACCAGGATTGCTTTCAAGGAACTTCTGACATCGCTGCTGACGCTCAGGTTCATCATCATCGTGTTGGTTTGCTGCCTGCTGGTGCCCGTCAGTGTGACCGTCCTTTCAAACGATTATCTGGCGGAGAAGGGGGACTACGAGAGCCGCATGGAGATAGAAGCGTCTCGCGAGGGCGGCCACGCGCAACGTGTCGACGTCTTCCGCCCCGTGCCGCAGCTGATGGCGTTGTTCCGCGGTGTCAGCGTCAACTCGGTAAACGGCATTCAGCTCAACGACGATCCCTGGAACGAGCATCTCAACTCTGCGATCCAGAGTCCAACCGAGGCGGTTTACCCCACCGTCGATCTGACATTCATCATCGGTTTCGTGCTGAGCGCTCTGGCGGTGATCCTCTCCTTCGACGCCCTCAGCGGTGAGAAGGCAGCCGCCACGCTGCGGCTGCTGATGGCCAACGGCGTGCCGCGCAGCACCGTCGTCATCGGCAAGTGGATCGGACTGACCATAACCCTCCTGATACCTTTCCTGTTGGGTATGGTGATCAGCCTGATGATTTTCATTTTAATCACCGGCGCAGGATTCAATTCGGGCACGTGGCTTGCGCTTGGGCTCTGCCTGCTAACCGCGATGATTTTCCTCTCGGCTAACGTGTTGCTGGGGATTGCGGTTTCCGCTTTCACCTCTACTCCGACACAGTCGATTTTTCTCGCACTCGGAATCTGGGGCCTGCTCACAATCCTGCTGCCGCAGATCGCTGTGGCGGCTGCGGATAGCTTCGCTCCCGTGCCCTCGATCAAGGAGGTCGAGAAGAACATCCGGATAGTGACCAACGAGTATCACCAGGAAACCCGGGATACGAATCTAGCGATGGTGGAGCGCGCCTTGGTTGAGGAATGGGAATTCAGTCAGGTTCGGCAGGCGCGGCGCAACAACGAATACCCGCGCGAGACGAGCCACCGTCACAAAGTCGTGGAGATGGAGCGCCAGTACTGGCGGAAAGTGCATCAGCAGGAGCAGCTCGGGCGTTCGCTCGCAATGGTCTCGCCGTTCGGTAGCCTCAACCAGGCACTGATCGCCCTCGCAGGCACCGGGCCGGAGGGCCAGTGGCACTTTATCGAGCAGGCTTACGACTACGGCGTCTGGTACTTCGACGAGCTCGTCTCCGACCCGAACAGGCCGCCTACGGAAGATGTGATCGCGACGATGGCACCGTTTGAATATCAGCCGCAGCCGTTCTCGGCAAAGCTGGAAGCGGCTGTCTGGCCGTTGGCGGCTCTGTGCTTGATGAATCTCCTGCTGGTAATCATCGCGGTCTTCACTTTCAATCGCTACGACGTCCGTTGAGCAGCAAGCGGTCTGCTGCGATTAAGGAGGGATCACGAGGTTGACGCTCGGCGGAGCTGTCAATAAGATGGTCTGAAACCTGAGCGACATCATCCATCGGAACTTTTGCGAAACCTCAACAGGTCCGCAAGCGACTGATTCTTTGGGTAGCGGGGCTGTTTGATAATAACCGGTGGAGCCTTTTTACTCTGGGAGGCTTAAACAGCGATGGAAACCTGGAGACTGCGCGATATTATTATTGGGGTCGTGCTGCTGCTGATCGGCGGAGCGACGCTGCTGCACACCCTCGGCGTGTTTACACTCGATGAGGATGCAGCCGCCTGGGCGTCGGTGTGGGGCTTGGCCGGCCTCGGTGTGATCGGCCTCTTCGCCTATCTGTTCCAATCCGAAAAAGTCTGGTTGATGATCATCGCCTTCTGCCTTTTCTTCCTCTCGGCCACCGTTTACATCACCTATTTCATGCGCGACAACGATCTCGTCGGGATGGCGCTTTTCCTGCTGACGGCGCTGGCCTTCCTGCTGGTTTTTATCCGCGACAGGCGCCAGTGGTGGGCGCTGCTGGTCACCTGGACGAGCCTCGGCCTGGCAGCGGTGGTTTTCATGAAGTCAAGTAGTTTTCAGCTGCCGGTCTTTGAATCGCTTCGCTTTAGCAACGATTTACAGGGATTGCTGTTCCTCTCCAGCGTCGCGATCGGCTTCTTCTTCGTCTGGCTTGCCGACGTCAGGAAGCTCTGGTGGTCGTTGATGACATCGGGTTTGACCATCGGCGTCTGCGCGGCGGTCGCCTCGAAGGTTTTCAATTACTCTGAGGAAATGGGCGCCGTATTCATGTTCGTCATCGCCGGCGTCGTCTTCTTCCTGATGTGGCTTATCCGCAATGAGGAAAACAACCTCGGCTGGGCAATCTACCCCGCGGCGGTGCTGCTGCCCTTCTCCGCCTTCCTCTACCTCGTGCTGGTCTGGCGCGGCCAGACGCAGATAATCCTCTCGGCGATCTTCATTGCACTCGGCCTGATCTTTATCTTCAGCAGCCTCATCTTCAGGCGCAAGGTGAAAGCGCCGACAAGCAGGTACCACGTCTATTCCGCCGATCAGCCGCCGTCACACGGCATTACCGAGACATCAGAAAGGCCGACCCCATTCACGGTTGAGGAGCATCCCGCGCCGCCCGAGCCGTCGCCGGCCAGACCGGAAGATTTCGCCCCAATTCCCAAACCGGCACCTGATCAGCCCGAGCCGTTGTTCGAGACGGCGGCCCCTGAAGAACCCGCTCCTGAAGCAGAAGAAGTGGAAGAAATTCCGGAATCACCCGAGCTGAAATCGTTTGAGAAAGCGCCCGCTGGAGAATCTGAAAAGGCCGAGCAACAGGACGATGAAAGCGCGCGGGACAACAAGGAAGATAATCCGGAATAGAATCAGGGTTATTGATTTATTATTTCTCTCACCGCCTTGATGACAATCTCGTCTTCGTCGGGGAAAACCGTCCTCAAGTCAAGCATTACGCGGTTACTCGTCACCCTGCATATGACCGGCGGGTCGAAGTGGCGCAAGCGCCGTTTGAACTCGTCAGCGCCGACCTCTCCGGGATCGATTTCCAGGGCGGCGCTCGCCAGGCCCGCCTGCGGAGCCGCACCGCCGCCGACTCTCGCCTCCGAATCGACAACCCTCACGCCCTCGCCGCCGATAGCCGAGGCCATCGCTTCACCGCGGATTTTCAATTTCTCGACGCTGCGGCTGAGCATCTCAAGCGTGGGCAGCGACTTCTCGCCTCCTGAAAGATAGGCGCGGACGGTTTCCTCGAGCGCGATCAGGATAAGCTTGTCCAGGCGCAGAGCCCGATACAGGTGGTTCGAGCGCATCCGTTGGATAATCTCCGGCTTGCCGACAATGATGCCCGCCTGCGGTCCGCCGAGCAACTTGTCGCCGGAGAAGCAGATGGCGTCGGGTCCCCGGGCCAGCATTTCCGCCGCGGACTCCTCGCCGACGATGTTGTATTCTCCCGGATCCACCAGGCAGCCGCTGCCCCAATCCTCGACCACCGGCAGGCCGCGTTCGCGACCAAGCTCCACCAGCTCGGCCAGCGGAACCTCGGCCGTGAAGCCGACAACGCGATAATTGCTAGGGTGCGCGGTGAGGAACATGGCCGTGTCGGGACCGATCGCCTTGACATAATCCTCGATGCGGGTGCGGTTGGTGGTGCCGACCTCCACCAGCCCGGCGCCGCTCTTGGCCTGGATTTCATTGATTCGGAACGACTCGCCGATCTCGATGATCTGCCCGCGGCTGATGATCACTTCCCTGCCCTCGGCCAGCGTATTCATAGCCAGCAAAATCGCTGCAGCGTTGTTGTTGACGGCCAGGGCATCGAAGCCGGGAAACATCAAGCCCAGCAGCCGCCGGAGGCCCGCGTCACGCTTGCCGCGCTCACCGCTCTCCAAATCGTACTCTAGGTTGAGATAGCGGCCGCCAAGCGCGGACATGCGCTCGAGAGCCGCCGCGCAAAGCGGCGAACGGCCGAGGTTCGTGTGCACGACGATCCCCGTGGCGTTGATAACGCGGTGAAAAGAGAAGCTGGTAAGTGAATCGATCCTATCGCAGACAGCGGTTGGCAGAGTTTCCACCCGCAGGCGCAATCCTTCCTCGTCGATCCCGCCCGATCCGATCTCTTCCCTCAGCAATTCGATCTCCGCGGAGACGGCGTCGGCCACCAGCCGGCGATTCCAGCGAACAGCCAATTCCGCGATCTCTCGATGCTGGAGTAATTTCTCAACCGAAGGTAACTGTCGGAAAAGCCCTGCCCTGTTCTTCTCAGTCATTCTTCCTGCCCTGTTAAATTAAGTTCCGGGGCTCTTCTCCACGCACAGAGTTATGTTGTCGATCAGCCTTGTCCCGCCGATTCTGACTGCCAGAGAAACCAACGCCGGGCGGTCTATCAAATTCAACTCCTCCAGCGTATCGGCGTCGGCGATGCTGACGTAATCGATCTCGGCACGGGGATCGGCGGAGATCAGTTCGGCCATTTCGCGCCGGATTTTCTCCGCATCCTTCTCGCCGGCCGACGAATGCTCCTTCGCCAACTGGAGAGAATTCCACAACACCGGCGCCGAGCGGCGCTCCTCGGGATCGAGGTATACATTGCGGCTGCTCAGCGCCAGACCGTCGCGCTCCCGCACGGTTGCGACCGGTACGATTTCCAAGTCCATATTAAGGTCCGCCACCATCTTTCTGATCGTCACGAGTTGCTGGGCATCCTTGCGGCCGAAATAGGCCCGGTGCGGACGGACGATATTGAACAGCTTCGTGACGACGGTGGCCACACCCCGGAAGAAGCCCGGCCGGCTCGCTCCCTCCAGCCTCTCAGTCACACCCTCCACATCGACCCAGGTGGCGCACTCCGGCGGGTAGACCTCTTCGCCCGAGGGGATAAGAACCAGGTCGGCACTCTCGTTGCGCAGCAATTCCATATCGTGTTCGGAATTCCGGGGGTAAACATTGAAATCCTCGCCGGGAGCGAATTGAGTGGGATTGACGAAGATGCTCACAATGACAATGTCATTTTCCTCGCGAGCTTTGCGGACAAGCGCCAGATGGCCCTCATGCAGGTACCCCATGGTCGGCACGAAGCCAACGGAGCCCTCCATGTTTCGCCGCGCCGCCCTCATTTCAGCGATGGTTTTTACGGTTCTCATATTCGCTTTCTTATCGAAAAGTCAGCCGTTTCAGGAAATTGTAGCCTTCCGGGCTGAAGCATACAACTCGGTGCGCTTACCGGATCAGCAGTTAAAGGCAAATGGAATCCGGCGATGCGTCTCTATGAGTCCAAGTCCGCGAGGATTTTCTCGTTCATCCCGAAGCTCTCGGACTCGGTGGGAAACTCGCCCTTTTTCACTTCCCTCACGTACGAGGACATCGCCTCGCCGATGGTCTCGCTCAGATTGAGATAGCGCTTGGCGTGCTTGGGAAGGAATTCGGTGAAGGCACCGAAAATGTCATGAAAGACCTGCACCTGACCGTCGCAGTGCACGCCGGCGCCGATACCGATGGTCGGGACCTTCGAGAGCTCGGTAATTTTACGCGCGAGCGGAGCGGGAACACTCTCGAGAACGGTGGAGAAGACTCCCGCCTGCTCCAGCGCTGCGGCTCCGGCCAGCAGCCTCTGTGCGGTCTTCTTCGACTTGCCTACCACGCGGAAACCGCCCAACTGGTGAACCGACTGCGGCGTAAGCCCCACATGGCCCATCACGGGTATGCCGGCCCGCACGATCCGCGCGACGGTTTCAGCCACCTCCTCGCCGCCCTCGAGCTTTACGGCCTGCGCCCCGCCCTCCTGTATCAGCCGCCCGGCGTTGCGAAGCGCTTCTTCCGCCGATACCTGGTAGCTCATGAAAGGCATGTCGACGACGACCATTGCCCGCTCGCTGCCCCGGACCACGGCCTTGGCGTGATGCAGCATGTCCTCCATCGTCACCGGAATGGTTGAATCGTAGCCGAGGACTACCATCCCCAGACTGTCGCCGACCAGAATCACGTCGACGCCCGCGCTGTCGACCATTCGGGCCATCGGAAAGTCGTAAGCGGTGATCATCGCGATCTTCTCACCGCGTTTCTTCATATCCCTCAGATTTCTGGTGGTTACACGCACTTGTTTTCCCCCGTTCCTGAGCTTTTTGCTCAATTCTCCGCTGCGATTCTGTTCTTCTCATCAACGAGGACTACCTTCGGCTCGAATTCGCGCGCCTGATCGTCGTCCAGCAGGCGGTAGGAGATGATTATCACCGGATCGCCGACCTGGACCAGCCTCGCGGCCGCACCGTTGACGCAGACGATACCCGAATCTCTCTCGGCTTCAATCGCATACGTCTCGAAGCGTTCACCGTTGTTGATGTTAAGCACGTGCACCAGCTCATTTGGCAGTATATCGGCCGCCTCCATCAGGCGGGTATCCAGAGTAATACTTCCCATGTAATTGAGGTCCGCCTCGGTCACGCGCGCGCGATGTATCTTGCTCTTGAGCATCATCCTCATTTCGGCTTCCTCTGCTGCGTCTCCAATAGTAAGCGGATCTCGTCCGCCCTGGTTTCAGTGATACTCCCTCTGGTCAACGCAAGTGGAACCGTCGCCAATCCCAGACAACAATATATATGCAAAAATTCTGGAGCTTTATCCCGCAGACTTTCTAAGTGGCTCTTAATAGTGCCCAGATCCCCCCTGGCGACCGGACCGGTAAGGCTTTCCGCAAGATCCCCGGAAGCGAGATTGTTCAGCGCACCTCGCATCAACGGCAGGAGCGCTTCCTGCGCCTCCCGTTTTGAGAATCCCATTACTTCCCAGAGGGCCACGGCGATGTTCATCAACGTGACAGGGTAATTACCGGCGAACACCGCCGCCGCATGATAAAGGGGCTTGTTTTCGGGATCCAGCTTGATCGAGCGCCCTCCGAGCGCTTTAGCCATCTGCTTAAGCGTTTCGAACAGCTCGCCTTCGGCTTCGATGGTGAAAGTCGAGCCTGGTAGGTTGCTCATAGCCTGCTCGGCTCCGGCAAACGATTGCAAAGGATGGAAGGAGCCGACTTCCGCCCCCGCCTCCCGTGCTGTCTGCAGGATCTCCAGCGAAGCGGCTCCGCTGCAGTGCACCGCGCTTTGCCCGGCGCGCCAGTGCAGTCCGGCCGCGATTGCTCCGATGGCATCGTCACCGGTGGTTATAAACACAAGGTCCGAGAAATCGGCCACTCTCTGATTGATTTCATACGGAAGGCAACCCGGAATTCGCTCAGCCAGTCCCGCCGCCGCATCGGAGCGCAGGTCGGCGACCGCGACAACTTCATATCCTCTCTCGCTCAGGCGGAGCGCCAGGGCGGTTCCGACCACTCCTGCGCCGATGAATCCGAGTTCCATCTCTTGCATCCCCGATTAACACCCTGCAACCTGCCAGTCGCAAGGACGGCGTGCGAGAAAATAACACAGATCCGTGATTGAAAACAAAGCGCAGTCATGTTGAGCCACGATTAACTCGTGGTGCGAAGATGCCATAACACTTCCTTTCAAACATTTATTACAGTAAGCGTTATATAAAATGACAAGGTTTAAGGGGATTTCGATACACCTACACCCGTACGCAATGCCCTGAGAAACCGATCAGCAAATCTATCTTTGCCGCCGGCCGCTGAGAATTCTGCAAGAAATGTGGCGGGATCTCAGATCATTTCCATAATCAATTGGCCTTAACAGTGAAATGGTGATAATCATAGAGAATTAGATCCATTCAGAGCGAAGCTAAACGGGCCAGCCGTGATTCACAGTCAGAAAACCGACTGCGGATAAGGGCAGATTTATCGTGGATAAGGTTGATTCAGGGGTGAGGGTATGAATCGGACCGTTATTGATTCCAAGGGCAAGCCTGACAGACATCTACTTGTGCCGCTGATTTTGGCCGCCGTGATGGTGATCATCCAGCTTGTTACCGCCCAAAACTACGGCATTTTCCGCGACGAAATGTACTTCATCGCCTGCGGCGACAACCTCGACTTCGGCTATGTCGACCATCCGCCGATGATCGCCATTGTGGCACGCCTAAGCACGACATTCTTCGGCAATTCGCTGCTCGGCCTCAGGCTCTGGCCGGCGCTCGCGGCCGCGCTGACGGTGCTGCTTGCGGCGATGATCGCCCGGGAATTGGGTGGTGAGCGGTTCGCGCAGGGCTTTGCATCACTCTCCGTATTCGCTGCGGTAGAGTTCCTTGGAATTTTCGGGACGCTGACCATTCCATCGCTTGAGATCCTCATCTGGACGTTCAACCTGTTTGTCCTGCTAAAGATCCTGAACGGCGCATCGCCGCGTTTGTGGCTGCTCTTCGGATTGGTTGCAGGCCTGGGGTTACAGACCAAGCTGACGGGATTGGTGTTCGGCTTCGCGGTTGTGCTCGCCCTGGTCTTGACGCGCCACCGCCGCCACTTTGCCACCCCGTGGCTGTATCTCGGCGGCGCGATTGCAGCCCTGGTTTTCCTGCCGAATATTATTTGGCAGATTGCGCACGGCTGGCCGACGCTGGAATTTGTCCGCAATGCCATGGAGTACAAGAACTTGCCGCTTTCGCCACTGGAATTCCTTGGACAGATGATATTGACCTTGAATCCATTGACACTTCCATTGTGGGTGGGTGGGCTTGTCTACCTGCTCTTCAGCAAGACCGCATCGAATTGCAGGCCGCTGGGTTGGTTCTTCCTCATCGCCATGGTGATCCTGATTTTGCAGCGCTCGAAATACTATTACCTCGATCCCGTTGTCCCACTGATGCTCGCGGCGGGGGCGGTGGCTTTCGAACGCCTGGTCCGCAAGACAGGATGGGGATGGCTCAAGCCGGTTTACGCGGTAGTGTTAATAGTGACCGGCGCAATCCTGGCTCCGTTGGCTATACCTGTCTTGCCGCCGGAATCATTCGTCAGTTACTCGCAGATCCTGGGCTTCAGCGAGGTCAAAACCGAGCGCCACGAGCAGGCGGCTTTGCCGCAGTACTTCGCCGACCGCTTCGGATGGAAGGAGCTGGCCGGGGAGATCGCTGATGCCTACAACGCTCTGCCGCAGATGGAGAGGGAGAGGTGTGCAATTATTACCTCCAACTACGGCGAAGCTGGCGCAGTCGAATATTTCGGCTCCCGGCTCGGCCTGCCGCAGCCAATCAGTGGTCACAATTCCTACTGGCTCTGGGGGCCGCGGGAATTTGACGGTGAGGTTGCGATATGTTTCGGCTTCCGTGAAGAAGGCCTTGGCAGCATGTTCAAGGAGGTCGAGATCGCCGCGATCCACCGCCATCCCTTCGCCATGCTCTATGAGTCCAACAGGCCGATTCTCGTTTGCCGCGGCTTGAAGACACCCGTTGAAAAGCTATGGCAGTTAATCAAGAGTTTCAATTAAGATAAGGCATATCGCTATTATTTAGGGAGGGGCCATGACTGCATTGCTTTGGAATATGCTCCCGAGCTTCGGGCAATTGCCCGGCTGCGAAAGGAATAAATCATGACAAAAGGAATCTCCCGCCGCCGATTCATGAGCTCTGCGCTTATGGGCGCGACGACCGCCGGCATTTTCGCCGCCGGCGGACGCATGGCGTTTGCTCAAGATGTTCCGTTCGATCTGCTAATTCGAAATGGCTTGATCGTCGATGGCGGAGGTGGAGAGCCTTTACACGGGGACATCGGCGTGCGCGCCGATCGGATCTCGGTTATCGGGGACCTGGCCGGGCTGCAGGCAAACAGGGTGATCGACGCCGACGGCATGGCAGTCTCACCCGGCTTCATCGACATCCACTCCCACACCGACCTCGAACTGCTGATCAATCCCAAGGCGGAAAGCAAGGTCAGACAGGGCGTTACCACCGAGCTGAGCGGCAACTGCGGCTCGTCCGTTTTCCCAATCCTCGACCCGGAATCCGAAGATATCAAAGCCCAGGCACAACGGCTCGGCATCGAGATTGACTGGACCGACCTTGAGGGCTATCAAGCCGCCCTGATGCGCGGCGGCATTGCGGTAAATCACGCCTCGCTGGTGGGCATCGGCACCGTTCGCCAGTGCGTCCTGGGAGGCGATGCAAGGCATCCGAATGCCGAGGAAATGGAGCGGATGAAACAGCTGGTCGCCGTGGCGATGGACGAGGGTGCTTTCGGGATCTCGAGCGGCCTCGAGTACACTCCCGACGGTTTCTTCACCACGGAGGAAGTAATCGAAATCTGTAAAGTGGTAGGAAAGTACGGCGGTTTCTACGCCACTCACATGCGCAGCGAGGATTCCGCGGTGCTTGAAGCGGTAGGAGAAGCGCTCACGATTGCAGAGCGTGCCGACCTGCCGCTACAGATCTCTCATCTGAAGGCGGCGGGGCACCAAAACTATTACAAGATCCCCATGATCTTCGACCTGATCGAGCGCGCCTACGACCGCCGTCTGGATGTGACGGCCGACCGCTACCCCTACACAGCCTATGCCACAGGCCTGAGCGTCTTCTTTCCGCAAGCGGCGCTCGACGGCGGCAATGAGGCTTTCGTCGGCCGGTTGAAGGATGCGGCAATGCGCCTTGAGATGAAGACTCGTACACTTGCCAAGGTCGAAGCCAACAATGGCTGGGAAAGCATAATGATCCGCTCGGTCGACGAGGAATCAAACCGTGCTTATGTCGGAATGCGCCTCGATGCCGCAGCAGCGCAGAGCGGTGTCGATCCCTACGATTTCGCCTGCGAGCTTCTGATTTCCGAGAAGGGGAGCGTGGGCATCACAGGTTTCGGCATGAGCGAGGAGAACACCGAGCGGATATTAACTCACCCGCTGGTGATGCCCTGTTCCGACGGCTACGCTCTCGCTCCTTACGGGCAACTTTCGGAGGGCATTCCGCACCCGCGCAACTACGGCACATTCCCTCGCTTCCTGCAATGGATCTTCAGGGAAAAGGGATTACTGACACTGGCCGAGGCGGTCAGGAAAATGACCGCGATGCCCGCTGGACGCATGCGGCTCGCCGGCAGGGGACTCATCCGCGAGAACTGGTTCGCCGATCTGGTTATCTTCGATCCGGTGACTATCGCCGATCGCGCCACCTACGTTGAATCGGAACAGTACCCCGCGGGAGTTGAGTACGTAATCGTCAACGGCGTACCTGTGATCGAGAAGGGCGAGCATACCGGCGCACTGCCCGGCAGGCCGTTGCGGCGGGGTGCCTGAGCAGATCTGAGGGCGGTAGCAGTTCAAAGCGCAGGAGAGCCGCTGCAAAGAACTTCCTAATTCGCGACGATATTGACCAGCTTGCCGGGGACGTAGACTACCTTGCGAATCGTTTTGCCCTCGGTGAAACGCTGAACCTTTTCGTCCTCCTGCGCAGCGGTCTTGATTTCCTCATCGTCGGTCCCGGCGGGCACTTCTATCTGGCCGCGCAGCTTGCCGTTGACCTGCACTACGATGGCCAGCATCTCTTCCGCAGCCCATTCGGGATTGAATTGCGGCCAGGGGGTAAAGGTGAGGCGATCCTTGAAACCCAACCGTCGCCACAACTCCTCTCCGAAATGCGGCGCGAAGGGGCAGATCAGCATCGTGACCGTCTTTAGCGCCTCATGGCGGACTGCCTGCCGCCCGATACCATCCGCCCCGAACGAATTTATCGCGTTGACCAACTCCATCACGGCGGCGATCGCGGTGTTGAGATTCATGCGCTTGTCGATGTCGTCGGTCACGCGCTTGATCGTCTGGTGTGTCTTCCGTAACAGCGCTCGGGAATCATCATCCAACGCATCGAATCCGGGCACTTCCCGATTTTCATCGCTTTGGTCGACGGCCTCGCCGACGAGGCGCCAGATGCGGTTCATGAAGCGCGACATCCCCTCGATGCCTTCTTCACCCTTCCAATCGATTTGCTTCGCCGGCGGGGCGGCGAACAGCATGAACAGGCGGACAGCATCGGCGCCGTAGCGCTCCACCAGCTTGTTGGGATCGACGACGTTGCCCAGGCTCTTACTCATCTTTGCGCCGTCTTTGATCACCATACCCTGGGTGAACAGGCGGGTGGCGGGCTCGTCGCTTTCCAGCAATCCGATGTCGCGCATCGCCTTGTGGAAGAATCTGAAGTACATCAGGTGCATGATCGCGTGCTCGATGCCGCCGATGTAGAGATCGACCGGCATCCAATGGTTCGCTTCCGATACGTCATAAGGCGCGTCGGCGACGTGGGGCGAGGTGTAGCGCACATGGTACCAGGAGGAGTCGACAAAGGTGTCCATCGTCTCGGTCTCCCGCCGCGCCGGCCCGCCGCATTTCGGGCAATTGGTCTTAACCCAGTGCTCAACCCGCTCCAGGGGCGAGCCCTCGCCTTCGAGGATGTATTCTTCGGGCAGCAGCACTGGCAACTGGTCCTCAGGCACCGGGACGTAACCGCACTCCTCGCACTTGACTATCGGGATCGGCGTGCCCCAGTAGCGCTGGCGGCTGATGCCCCAGTCGCGCAAACGGTAAGAAATGGCGCTTCCGCCGATCTCCTGGCTCTCAAGCTCCACGTTTATCGCCGTGATCGCCTTATCTGTTGTCAGCCCGTCATAAAGACCGGAGTTGAACAAGCGGCCGCGCTCGACCATCGCCTCGGTCATTTCCTCGGCTTTCAGGCGGACGCCGTCGGGGGTTTCGATCACGGGCCGGATCGGTTGGCCGTATTTCTTCGCGAACTCGAAGTCGCGCTGGTCGTGCGCCGGGGTGGCGAAGACCGCGCCGGTGCCGAACTCCATCAGCACGAAGTTGCCGATCCATATCTGCATGCGGTCGCCGGTGAAGGGATTGATCGCCTCGCGGCCGGTGGAGACTCCCTCCTTCTCCCGCTTCTGCATCTCCTCCTCGGTCAGCACCTCGTTGCGCTGTCGCTCGGCAAAGGCCATTACTTCCTTTTCCTCGGGCCGCCCGCCAACCAATTTCTCGACTAAAGGATGCTCCGGGCTCATCACAATGAAGGTGGCACCGTAGATCGTGTCGACGCGGGTGGTGAAGACCTCGAGTTTCTCCTCCATGCCGTCGATCTCGAACTGCATGTGCGTACCGACACTTCTGCCGATCCAGTTGCGCTGCATTGTGATGACCTGTTCCGGCCAGCCGTCCTCGAGCAACTTCCGGTGGTCCTGCAAGAGCTCTTCCACGTAATCGGTGATCCTGAAAAACCACTGCGACATTTTTTTCCTGATCACCGGCGTGGTCTCGTGACGCCAGCAGCAGCCGTTGACCACCTGTTCGTTGGCCAGGACGGTCAGGCAGTCGGGGCACCAGTTGAGCAGCTCTTCCTTGCGGTAAACCATTCCCTGCTCAAGGAATTTCAGGAAGAACCACTGGTTCCAGCGGTAGTACTCCGGCTTGAAAGTGGCGATCTCCCGCCCCCAGGCATAGCTAAAGCCCAGCCGCTTGAGCTGCTTCGTCATGTTGGCGATGTTGCGCTCGGTCCACTCGCGCGGGTGAACCTTGTGCTTCATTGCGGCGTTCTCAGCGGGCAGGCCGAAGGAATCGAAGCCGATGGGATGGAAGACGTTACGCCCCTGCATGCGCTGGAAGCGCGCAATCACGTCGCCGATAGAATAGTTGCGCACGTGGCCCATGTGGATCTCGCCGGAGGGGTAGGGCAACATCTCCAGGCAGTAGAACTTTTCCTTTCCGGGATCGGGTAAGACCTCGAACTCACCGGCTTCCGCCCAGATCCTTTGCCACTTGCTCTCAACTTCTTCGAAATTGTAGCGCTCATTCATTATCTTTTTTCCGTTGCCTTACATACGATTCCATAAACCACGGGCACAATATAGCAAATAGAAGGAGACCTGACAGTAGGAAGGTATTTACAGGTTTGCATTTCCGCCCGAGGGCGGAAGTCGAAGCGAAAGAATGTAATAAAACATGCTCATTGCTCTTTATTTTCTACTATCTCCCGAATGTTGTCCAGTACCCCATTGATAAATTGCGTACTCTCGCTGGAACTGAACCGCTTGGCGATCTCGATGGCCTCGTTGATGATCACTTTTTTCGGCGTCTCAGGGATATAGAGGAACTCGTAGATGGCCATCCTCATGATATTGCGGTCTATCAGCGCCATCCTGTTAAGCCGCCAGTGATCCGAACTCTCGCTGATAAACTGGTCGATCTCGTCGCGATGTTCGATCGTACCGCTTACCAAGTCGCGAATGAACACCTGGACCTTGGCGTCCAACTCGCCGGAACGCCAAAAATGGGCCAGCGCTTCCTCCACCTGCCCGGGATTGAATTCGTGCTGGTAGAGGAGTTGCAAGGCTACTTCGCGGGCTTTTCTCCTGGACCCCATGCCGTCCCGATATTCTTGCTAAAAGAGCCATCACCCTCCGCAACCGATGCGGATTCGGGCACTTCCTTTTCGATGCTAATTCTAACAGCTTGGAGAGGGGGAGGAAAGCGGATGAGATAATATGAGTGAGCGAGCCTATGATGGAGGGGGTTTTATCTGCTCTTCCGTCACCGCTTCGCGGCGGGCACCCAGGGCTCTAAGCCGTTCCGCGGCGACCCTTCCTTCCTCCGAGCCGGGAAAGCGCTCGGCAACAACACGATATTGGCGCTCGGCGGCCTCGAAGTGTTCGAGTCGCTCATAAACCGCCGCCGCTCTCAGCCTGCAGCGCGCGGGCCATAGTTCCAGGTCGGGATTCTGATAGGCTATCTTCAGGTACTCCTCAGCAGCCGACTCCAAATTCCCTCCGTTCTCAAGCATCAAGGCCGCATTGAAGCTGTAGGAGGCAAGGCTGTCGCTGTCCTTCGCGAGGAGTTTCAATCTCCTGTATAGCTTCGCCGCTTCGGCATGCTCACCATGTGCCGCGAACGCTTCCGCGACCCCTTCTATTCGCACCAGAGCGGGCTCACTCGCCTTCGAGTACTCAAGATAATCATTGTAAAACGACTGCGCCTCGGCCCAACGGCCCGCAGCCTCTGAAGCCCGCGCCGCGCCGTACAGCACATCGAGCCTCATGGGGCCTGGTAGGATTTTATTCAACAGATCACGGTAAAGACTCAAAGCCCCGTCGGGCTTGCCCTCGGCCACAAGCGATTCGGCTGTCACCAGATCGCGCTCGAGCCGTTGAGGCGCAGTTAAATCTCCCGCCGAGAGCGACATCATCAGCTTCAAGGCATCGGAGTAGTTGCCCGTTCTGTGGAACGCCCGGGCACAGAGAAACCGATGCAACGGGGGCAGCAGCAACAATCGCGGGTATGCACGGTATAATCCGGACGCTTGCTCAAAACTCCCCGCCATCACAAGTTTCTGCGCCCGCAACAGGAGACGGTCGGCCTCGTACTGTTTCTCCGGATTCAAAGCGCTGAAACGGGGATCGTAAAGAAGCGCCGCAGCCTGCATCCCCGAATCCATGGCGAGTTGTTTCAACTCCTCGACCGCCACGTCGGCAAACGCCGAGTCGGGGAAATCCCTGACGAGGTTCAATAAAGTCTGCGTCTTGTCTTCCACCTCGCCCAGTTCCCCCAGGGACGATGCCAAGGTGTGGCGCGCCCAGGCTGCGACCCAGGAATCTCCGGCTGCTTCCGCGACGGCGCGGCAGCGTCCGACCGCATCCTGCCATCGTTCGGTTCCGACGGCACAGAGTATGTAGCCAGGCCCGGCCGCCAGGCGGATTTCTTCGCCGCCGTTTTCCATCAACCATCGATAGACCGACTCTGCCAGCTCGACCTGCCCGGCCCGGTAGGATTCGGCCGCGAGGATTAAGAACAAGCCTTCGAGTTGACCCTGCGCCGGATCGCTCGCCGAGAGAATCGCTTGTTGAGTAGCCTCCGAAGCGATGTCGTGCAGACCGGACAAAGACGCGGCGGTGGCCACATTTCGCCAGCACTCAGCTGAGATTTCGTCGTCTGAAGTGAAAGAGCGCAGAACGCTGAAAACTTCCAGGACGTTGCGCCAGTTCCTTTGCCGTATGTGGCAGTGAATCACGCATGCAAGTGCAATACGTCTGATTTCCGGGGGAGTCGGCGACGCCGCGGCCTGTTCGAAAGAGCCCTTTGCCTCTTCTAAAAGCCCCTGGAGTAGCAGCAGATTTCCGATTCTAACATGAGCTTCGGGGGCGGCTCCGTTTCCCTTTTCGTACAGCTCAATAATTCTCTCGAGCGTCGATTTCGCTTCATCCAACCTCCCGGCATGCTCGAGCGCATCGGCTCTGGCAAACAGCAGTCCGGTCAAGAGACTTTGAGATTGCGCGCTAGTGATAGCTTCGTCGATCAACTCCAGCTTGAGGCTACTTGTCTCGGCCAAGGCCGCGGCCCGGGATAGTAGCGCCGCTTTCCGATCCGGCTCACCGGAAGAGTTCGCTAATTCCCTTAAAATCCTGATCGCTTCTTCCTGGCGGGCGCTCTTCACAAGGGTGTCGACGAACTGCTCACCCAGTCTTTCGCGCAGAAGCGTATCCTGAATGCTCGTGAATTGCGGAGCGATGAGCTCCGATGCGGGCCGCCATTCGTTCAGAGCCAGCAATATACTGATGATCTGAAGCTGCGAGCCGCTTCCGCCTGCGGCTTGGGGGCCTTCGGAGACATCCAATGGGGCAAGGGTGTTGTAGGCGTTCTCATAATCACCGAGGTGGTAATGGCTGATAGCCTTGGCCAGCAACAGTTTCCTGCTCAACTCCGATAATTCAGTATCTTCGGGCGGTGACCAGCCCTCCAATAGAGACAGGCAATCCTGGTAGCGGGACACCTCGACATACAACCAGGACAGTTCGGCTCTGGCCCATTTCCAGGTCTCTCCCCGTCCGCTGCCCCTCAGCAACTCCCTCAACGTCTCTTCCGCTTCATTGAACCTGCCAGAAGCCTTGTAGGCCCTGGCAAGGGCCAACCTCCCCCCTGCACCTATCCTGCGCGTCGAGATGCTCTCGAGCAGGCCGACCACACCATCGAAGCGCTGCTGTGAGAGATACAATTCGGCAAGCATTACCCTCGCGGCCGCCTGATCGGAGGCGCCAAAGGAATTGTCATTTACGATCAGCCGCAAAAGTTCTATGGCCTGCGGATACTGCCCGGTTGCGACCTCCGAGCGGGCCAGCATCATCGTGATCTGACGGCGATTTCGGCCCTGTGGGAATTCCTGTAAGTAGCAACGCAGCAAGGGCCCCGCCTTGGCTTCGTTCCCCTGCTCCAGAAGTTTATCGCAGATGTCGTAAAGCATGCTCTCGCGTTGAGGATGGCGAGGGTATTTAAAGACGAAATCGAAGATCTTGTCAGCCGCAACCTTGTATAGCCTGTCCCTGAGCAGGCCACGGATCAGGTTCTCGTCGTCGCGAGCGTTCTGCTGAGCGGCCAACGTTGCCGGAACAGCAAGAATCATCGCCACAAGGGCGGTCACGATCAGCTTACGGATGCCCATATCCCTTTGAAAGTAAAGCTTCTAGGCCAGAATGTATAGCACACAGTGGAATCGGTTTACAACCGAGCGGATTAAGTAACCTCGACCGACTGCTCCGTTACCTTGATTACAAGCAGAGTCAGATCGTCGTGTTGGGGCGCTTCGCCGACGAATTCCTTGATATCCTGCAGGACGGCATCGAAGATTTCCTGCGCGCTGCGGTGACGGTTTTCCACCAGGAGTTTCTGGAAACGCTCATCCCCGTATTCCTCTTCCATTGGATTGAACGATTCGGTAATGCCGTCTGTGAAAAACACTATGATATCTCCGGGTGAAAGGGCGATCTCTTCCTCAACATATTCACTTCCCGGGAGGAGACCGAGTGCGAGCCCACCTTTGCGCAGTGTGCTGATCCCGCCGTCCCTGGATATCAGTAGAGGATAGTTGTGGCCGGCATTGACCGAGCGGATGATTCTCTTCTCCGGATCGAGCACTGCCAGGGCAAAGGTGATGAACTTGTTCGATAGCGAGCATGCGTAGATACTATTGGAAATCTTGCGTACCATCTCCGGCAGCAGCCACTCGCCCTCGGAATGAGCATGAAAGGTTGCATGCAACGTCGAGACGAGCAGTGCTGCGGGTATCCCCTTCCCGCTGACGTCGGCGACAGCGATGAGATATTTCCCGTCGCGCCGGATATAATCGTAATGGTCGCCGCCCACGGCTCGGCTGGGCAGGGTTGTGGCCGCAATCTGAAAACCGCTTATCTCGGGCAGCGAATCGGGCAACAGATTCCTCTGGATGGATGCGGCCACCTGCAGCTCGCGCTCAAGCCGCTCTTTTTCGACCGACTCCGCGTAGAACTTGGCGTTCTCGATCGCCACTCCCGCCTGGGAGCCGAAATTGCTCAGGAGGCGTTGATCCTCCTCAGTAAAATCCAGCAGCCCGCCGGAGCGGCTTTCCTTGTCGGCAAGGCCGATCAGTCCCTGAATGCCGTGCTGGCCGCTAAGCGGAACGATCAGCAGTTTGCTGAAGCCGAAGGGTGTAGTCTCGGGATCGGCATTGTTATCGAGCCAGGGCTCGCCCTTCTCCAGGAGACCGTGGAGCTCTTCGTGGCCCTCGATCTCCGTCAGGTCGTCGACCGGCATGTTGATGCCTGCAGCCATGACGAGGCGGCCTCCCTTCTCCTCCTTGAGAGCCAGCATGCCGGTGGATGCATCGGTAAGGCCGACGGCATTGATCAAGATCTGCTCGCTAAGCTCGCGAATCTCCATCAGGGTTCCGATCGCTATGCCGAGGTCGTAAAGGATCTCCAGCTCCAATATTTTGCGGTTAAGCTGAAAGTTCGTCGTTTTCAGGCTGTGGATCAGGCGGTAGGTGTTGATCGCGATGGACAGTTGCTGTGCGATGATACTCAGCAGCTCGAGATCGACTTCCTCGTACTCGCCGCTCATGAATTTCTTCGAGACACTTATTGCGCCTATGAAGCCGCGTTTGACATTCAGAGGTATCCAAAGGTGGCTGTGCAGATTGTCGATGTCCTGTTTGTGCTCCTCGAAGAACTCGCGCAGGCGGTCATTGGGGGGATTGTCGACCGGAAAAGGTTCCTTGACCGCATGAAAGGCTGCAGCAAGTTTGCGCGATATCTTGAACGTAATTTCGGGATCCTCTATCCCTCGGGACGCTGAGATGCGCAGCATATTGGCATCTTCGTCGAAAACCATTATCGCCGCCTTGGAGATGACGACGGTACCCATCAGCAGGTGCAGAACGGCCCGGCTCGAGCTTTCGAATTGCTCCGCCGCAGACAACTCTTCGCCGATTTCAGTGAGGGATTGTATTGAATATAAGAGTTTTTCCTTCAGTATTGTCGCCGCGCTATAGTCATCGTTGTTCATTGGCAGGCGGCCACCGGCTTATTCGGTTCTCGAGTCAATCGCCGTTGCAGCATCGCTCAAGGAATCGTAGACGTGCGCGTACTGTGTCAGTCCCATTATCTTGAACGTCTTCGCGATAGTGGTTGTCAGGCCGGTGAAGTTGAGGGAACCGTCGATCTCCAGGACCTTTTCGATGATCTCGATTAGAATGGAGATGCCGATGCTGTTGATCACCTTCGACTTCGAGAAGTCGAAGACGAAGTGCTTATAGCCGTCTTCCATCAGCTTGTAGCACTCGCGAGCGATTTTTTCACCGCCGGGGTTGTTGATGTAGCCGTCGGTGCGCAGAACAGCGTAATTCGACTCTTTCTTGACCGCCACTTTTAATTCTTGAGTCATTTCCATATCCCCTCAATCACGTCGCTTAATCATTTTGATCTGGGTGCCGCCTGGATGGCTTGAAACGATCACGTCGTCCATGAGTGTCCTCATGATTTTGAAGCCCCAACCGCGCTTGTCAGGACTGTGGATAGCGTGGTTGATATCGGCTTCCTCGACCCCTTCGGGATCAAACCCAACCCCGTAATCCTTCACCGTGATTTCCAGCTCCCGCGGCTTGACCCTGAAGCGCACGTGAACCATCTGGTCCTTGCTCTTGCTGTGTTCAAACGAATTGAGGCAAGCCTCAATCAGTGCCATCTTTATCTCATCGATTTTATCGGTATCAAGATCAATGGACTCGGCAAGGGTGGACGCAAGGCGGCTGACAGCAAGCTCCATGTCCGGCAGCATCGGTATGGAGACTTTGATTTCTTTTTCGGCTTTGCTTTGGTCAGCCATCTAATTTGAACTCAATTCCAGCTGCTAATCATCTTCTTCTCAACCCTCATAATATGACGAAAATACAGAAAAAAAGTTCGTCATCTCCTACCCAGGCCGCTTGTCAGTTGGGAGCCACATTGACGGTTACCCTTTCCGGCGTTCCTCCCACTGTAACAAACCGGCCGGCAGGAACTTCCACAGTGCGTGATTGGCTGCTGCTCCCCCAGGTGAAGCTGATCTCGTAGCTCCCGGTCGCCACAGCCTGCCTTCTGAGCGGGATTTCCTGCCGCGTCAGAGTGAAACCGTTGATTTTTATTTCACAATTTGCCGGAGGACGCGCAAAAACGCTCAACAGGCCCATCCTGGGCAGCTCGATCACGGTATTCTGCCCTTCCCTGAGATCGACCGTGTGTTCTTTCATAAAGAAGTGCTGCCTGTTCACCAGGGCGATCCTGTGCCTACCCGGCTGCAGATCAAGCTCACTAACGTCCCGCGCGATGATCCTTCCGTCCCGCACCACATTGACAAGAAATGCTCCGCGAATCGTTAATTTACCAGGTTGCGCCTCCGGCAAGGTGACAGCTAAGCGTTCGTCCTCGCTGATTCCGTCCCAATCTACATCGAGAGATTCGCTACGATAGCCCGCTGCCGACACAACCACCTGATAATCCACACCGCACTCGATATCGATGGCCAGGGGGGTTGTGCCCTTGCGCTCGCCGTTCACGGTCACCGCCGCACCCTCCGGCTCACTGGTTACCGTTACGCTGCGGACTTTTCGTGCCAGCTCGAGATTGAACTCCAGAGGGCTGTTTTCATCGAAACGGATTTCCTGTTCCGCTTTGAAGCAATCTTTCTCCACAAGAAGTAACGCCGAAGCGCCCTGCATGCGCGAGACCGAGAACGTGACGGGTGTGGTCCCCTCCTGCAGTTTCCCGTCGATAAAAACCTGCGCACCCTCCGGCTCGCTGGTTACCGAGAGCTCCCTGGTGAGTTGAGGGGCATTAACGCCGGAGTTGGTTCCTTGCCCACTGCCGCCGCCGGAGTTGGAGCCCTGCAGGCCGATCATCTCGAAGAGCTTGTCGCCGTAAACATAATAAAAACCGCCCGCGATGCTACCTGCGATTATCAGGAGCACAACGAAAGCAAGCAGAAAAGCCCGGCCTCGGCCTTTCCTGGAGGACGTTCCGGGAGGAGCATCAACTGCCTCGTACCTGTCCATTGTGCCGGCAACATGAGCCGGGGAGAAAATTGCCGTCGGCATGTCGAGCCTGGAGGTTGAAATCGACAACTCGGGCGTGCACTTCACCATTTCGATGATGTCGCCCGCCATCTCGCCCGCGCGCTGGTAGCGCCCCTCGGGATTCTTGGCGAGAGCCTTCATCACTATCTGCGAAAGGCCCATGGGTAAAGCGAGATTAATCTTATCAGGGCCGACCGGCTCTGAATGCACAATCTTGTACATAATCACTGTCGGATTCTCACCCAGATACGGTCGCTCCCCGGTCAGCAACTCGTAAAGGATGATGCCCAGGCTGAAGATGTCAGACCGGCTGTCCACCCGCTGTCCCGTGATCTGCTCCGGGCTCATGTAGGAGGGCGTGCCGAGAATCACTCCGGTGCGGGTCATGGTCGATGAGGCGATTCTGGCGATCCCGAAATCGGCAATTTTCGGTTCCCAATCTTGGGTCAGAAGAATGTTTGCGGGTTTGAGATCGCGATGGACTATACCGTGCTTGTGGGCGAAGTCGACTGCACTGCAGATCTTGACGAAGATCGTCAGGATATCCTGGAGCGGCAGAACGAGCCTGTCGGAGATTACCTTCGCGAGGCTTGGCCCGTCGACGAATTCCATCGCCAACCAGTGCTGGTCGCCGTCCTGACCGCCATCGTGAATGGTCACGATGTTGGAATGGGTGAGATCCCCTGCGGTCTGAACCTCACGCTTGAAGCGCGCCAGAATGTCCTCTCCGTCGGTGGCCGCTACGACCTCCGAGCTCTTCATGGCCTTGATGGCCACCAGGCGGTCGATGTTGGGATCTCGCGCCTTGTAGACGACACCCATAGCACCCTTGCCGATCACATCGATGATCTCGTAACGTCCTATAGTTTTCGGGTGCTCAACCATTATCCCTGCGCCCTTTGTTCGGGGATCTCTAGGGCCCCCTTTCTGTTTAGAATCACTTGGTATCCTATCCCGCTGTAGATAAACAATCTCCTCCTCCAAGCGGCGATAAACGCTAACACGCCGCCTTTTTCATGTCAACGTGATCGGATGTTCCCGCAAGCCTATAAGGGAGTATCGATGCGAGTAAAATAATAATCGGCGGGCGGGATTAAAATTCGCAGGAATCGGTATCGAGCGCCTCTTCAGCAAGCCACCTGTTGATTGTCCCGTCGCTAACGCCCAGAGAGCGGAGGTGGCGCTTGGCCATTACATTCGAGATGCCGCTGTCACGGCAAATCAGCAGGCGCCTTTTCCAGACGTTGGTCGCTTTCGCGCGGTAATTATCATCCCCGCTATCCTTTAAAAACTTTTCGTAAAGGAAACCGAGGTTGTTTGCCGTCTTGCGGTTCAAAGGATCCAGCTGAAGGCTCTTGAGATAGGCGGCCTCCGCTTTTAACGGCTCCTTGACCGACTCGAATGCGATCCCCAGGTAGTTATAGACGGAGCTGTCCTCTTCCTCGATCTCGAGCGCGCAGAGCACCGCCTCGAGCTGCTTGCGGAAGCGCCGTTGGCGCCGATAAACATCACTCAGGCCAAGCCAAGCCCAATACTCCTGCGGATCAATCGCCAAAGCATTGCGGAATTGCTCCTCGGCCTTGTCATTTTCCTTCAGCTTGAGGTAGGCGTGGCCGAGCTTGGTCGCCGGGTAAGCGAACTCAGGATCCTTGCTGATCGCACTGTGGAAATGCTCTATCGCAGCTTCGACGCGCTCCTGCTTCAGGAGGGTCACACCGAGATTGTTGTAGATGACCGCGTTTTCCGGGCCGAAAGCAATCGCCTCCTCGAAGTAGCGCTGGGCGCGGGGATAGTCACTCATCACCAGGTAGATTTCGCCGATATAATTCAGCGCTTCGCTGCTGACATCGCCCCCAGGCCCCAGCTCAAGAATCCTGTGACAGGAGGCGATCGCGCTGTTGTAAGCCTGGTGCCCGAGATAGTAATCCGCCTGGGTGAAGTAGCAGTCCCACATGCGCGGGTTTATCGAAAGGGTCTTGCCGAAGCACTGGTATGCGGGCTGGAGTTGGTCGGAGACGAGAAAAACCTTGCCCAGCGAGAACCAGGCATTGGCGAAATACTGCTCGTGTTCCACAGCGCAGATGTAACTCTTCTTCGCCTGGTCGATATTGCCCAGTTCGAAAAGGCAGTGGCCAACCATCCAATGGGCGCGGAAATTGGAATCGTCAACACCCAGCGCTTTAGCGAAATGGCCCTGCGCTTCCTCGAAATTGTCGGCGTTGTAGGCGATGTAGCCCAGTACCTCGTAGGCATGGCTATCGGCCGGCCCGCCGGCCTTCTCAGCCAGGGCTTCGCGCGCGAGCTGAACCGCAACCTCGTCGCCGGAAAGGTAATAACTGGTCAGCGCAAGCGCCGTCTTGAACTCTGCCACCTTTCCAAGGCCTTTCTCAAGCAACTCCCGTGTGCTGCGTTGTATCTTTCGGAGGGGTTTCTCGCCGATAGCAGACGCCGCTATCGCGTATTCGAACCAGCCGGTGAAATGAACCGGATCGAGAGTCGTGGCCCGGTCGGCGGCGAACAATGCTTGAGGGAACATTCCGCGGATGTTATACGCCCTGGCAAGCGCGGCAAACTCAACCGCGCCGCCGTCTTGTTCTGCGGCCTGCCGGAGATCCTCGAGCTCATTATCCGATAGGAAATCGTATTTCTCCGCGCCTAACATAATCTTCTCTCTCAAATGTTCCGATCGATTGTATCACAAAGCGCCAGACTGCACAGCCATGTGAAAGCGACTTGAGCAGCTACCTCGATTCAATTATCTTCTACATGAAGGCCGCCTATCCGGGAGGGAAAGCGATGGATTGCAAGAATCACGAGAACAACAGGGCGACGTGCAATTGCACTTACGAGCCCTGCCCGCGCAAGGGGTACTGCTGCGAATGCCTGGCCTACCACCGCCGCGCAGGCGAACTGCCCGCCTGCTATTTCAACGCGAATGAAGAGCGCACTTACGACCGCTCGATTTCTTTCTTCGTTCGCCAGCGAAGCCGTTAGCCCTGACGGCGTGGAAACGTTAGTCCTTCGCCGCCTCGCCGACCCCACGTATCGCTGGAGGAAATATGGCTTCTCTTCGGAAGGCTTGCTCCTCATCACCGGTCACGAATCGAATCGAGGGATTAATACCCGTGCCCGGGGAGAAGCCCGGCACCTCAGTGGTCATCCCGGATACATCTTCGTCCTCGATAACACGCTGGCTGATTGCCCCGGCAAAGCAGGTCTCGATGCAGGCAGGTTCCCTGCCCACCTCAAGCCTCTCGTGGCAGAAGTGGCATTTGCTGATGATCCTCGCATCCGCATCCCAGCTAATGGCATCATAGGGGCAGGCCATCTGGCAGTAGCGGCAACCGAGGCAGCGGTCCTCCAGATGAAGCACCACCCCGTCTTCCTCGCGCTTGATCAGCGCATTGGAGGGGCATGCAGCGACGCAGGGCGGACTCTCGCAATGATTGCAGGCCAGCGACAGCCATCGCAGGGCGGAGCTGCCCGGCTCCGGAGGCAGCTTGTGCAGCGAGCGCCAGAATATCCCTGCGGGAGTGCCGTTGGCGTTTGAGCAAGCGGCGACGCAACCGTAGCAGCCGAAGCACTTGCTCAAATCAACAAAAAAACAGCGCTGCGCCATCAGAGCTTCCTCACCTCCACCAGAGTATTCTGATAAGCCGGTTGCCCTCCCATCCCCAGCGCCACGGTGATCGCGGGATCGCACGCGGCCGTCGGCGGTGTCACCATATTGAGCTGGGGCCAGGCGTCGTTGAGGCTGACGGCGCCTCGCGGTACTTCAGTGGTTATTTCGGCCGTTATCCTCGCCTCTCCGCGATCATTGAACATCAGCACTTCTTCGCCGTCGGCGATGCCGCGCGATGCCGCGTCGGCGGGATGGATTTGTAGAGCCGGGGCAGGCTCGATCGCCCTCAGAGTGGGGATGAACCGGTGGCTGAAATGAAAAGAATGGAAATGGCTGTTACGGCGCGCGGAAATCAGCTGGAGCGGGTAGCGCAGCGCCCTCTCGGGTGTGGAAACGGGGCTCTCCAACGGCTCGCAGTGCTGCGGCATCGGCGGCAAGTCGAGCTCTTCGGCTTTTGTGCTATACAACTCAAACTTGCCTGTGGGCGAGGGAAATTCGCCATCGGCGTAAGGCACTTCGGCAATGTCGCCCCTGACGCCGTCGGGTCTGCGGCGAAGCTCGGCCACCGTTGCCGCACGGCAGGCGGGCGAGCGCAGGCACTCGTCGAGGCACTCCTCCTTGCTCGACCAGGGAAAGTAGTCATCGACGCCAAGCCGCCGTGCCAATCGCTCCATCCACCAGCTCGCTTCCCGGCACTCGTTTGGCGGTTCCAGGGCCTTTTCCATCAGGTAAATCCTGGTGTTGGAGGTGCGCAGGCCGAGCTCCTCCAACCAACAGGTGGCGGGCAGAACAATATCGCCCACCTCCCTGGCGGTGTGGTTGAGGAACAGATCGTAGACAACCACCAGGCCGAGGCGGCCGAGCAGTTTTTTCATCCTGTTGATGTCCGGCCACTGGCTAAGCGGATTGCCGCCCACGACGAGCAGCGTGTCGATTTTCTCCTCCTCAAGGGCCTTGTCGACTGCGTTGAAATTGTTTGGCGGATATGGCGCCTCCGGCCTCCGCTCCGCAGCGCAGAGGTCGTAATTCCAGTCGAGCGCCTCGCCCCAGATTGCCCCGCCGCCCTTGATGCCGACGTTGCCGCTGATCGCAATCAGGCAGAGAACCGCGCGGACCATTTGCACGCCGTTGAAATGCTTACCCAGCGCGCCGCGGGTAAGGTTTGTGCAGAGCGGTTTCCTTTCCGCATAAACTGCCGCCAGGTGATCGATCTCGGCGAGCGGCAGCTCGCAAATCTCCGAGGCTTTCTCTGGAGTAAAACCTTCAATGTGCTCCCTATATTCTTCCCAACCGTGGCAACTGCTTTCGACGAACTCGCTGTCGATCGCACCCTCACGGATGAGGATGTTGGCCACCGCATTGGCCAGCCACACATCCGTCCCCAGGCGCGGCCGCAGGTGCAAGTCGCTACCGGCGGCGGTCTGCGTCACGCGCGGATCGACGGTGACCACATAGCCGCCGCGCTCCCGAAGCTGCGTGACATAGGGCATCATATTGGCCATCGAGGCGGCGGGATCCTGGGCCCAATTGACGAGAGCCGCGGCGTGCGAACCCATCTCCACCGGATCGTGCAGGCCCCAGAAGCCGGTGAGTGCCTGCGCCACTCCCACGTCGTACCAGCAGGGAAAATCACCGTCCCAGAGCGTCATCCCTACCATGTTGGCAAAGCGGGGCGTCAGGATCTTCCAGTTGATCCGCTGAACGATGTTGCCGTGGCTGTGATAGACGGCGTTCGCCTCGCGCCTGCCCGACTCGATATTTGCGCGCACGCGCTCGGCGATGGTATCGAGAACTTCATCCCAGGCAGCCTCCCGCCAACGCCCCTCGCCGCGCTCGCCCTCGCGAACCAGAGGTGTGGCCAGGCGATCACGGCTGCGCACTATCTCCCCGCAACTTTGCCCCTTGACGCAGAGCATTCCGCGGCTGAGATCGTGGTAGGGATTTCCCTCCACCTCGATCAGCCGACCCTCGCGAACGCCGACACGGACACCGCAATTGACAGGCCAGCAATTGTAGGGGCAGACGCTGTAGGACATGTTCATCTCGCCGGCGTCCATCGACCTCTCCGCGGGGTAAACATCATCATCCATTTTAGGCGAAAACCGGGAAAAGAACAGGGCGATCGGATAGCAATGCAGGCGGGAAAGCCTCAGCGGGTCAATGTGAAATAGAAGGTTGAACCCTTCCCCTTTTCCGATTCGACCCAGATGCGCCCACCCATCGTCTCGACGATTTTCTTTGCGATGGCAAGTCCGGCGCCTGTGCCTTCGACCTTGGCTTCGCGCACCCTGACACCGAACACGAATATTGATTGCAGGTGCCGCTGATCGATACCAATTCCGTTGTCTTCGACAAAGAAGAGAAACTCATCCTCGCGCGGTACGCAGCCTATGGTGATAACGGGCTTGCGATCCGGATGCCGGTACTTGTAAGCGTTGTTTACCAGATTGGTGAATAGCTGCCCGAGGCGGCGGCGGTCAGTCGTCACTTTCTCGGGTATGTCGACGTGCTTGATCTCGACCGCCTCGCCTTCCGCGCTGGCCCTCAGATCAAGCGCAATCTCGCGGAGCAGGGGTTCGAGCGCAACCGGCCGGCTTTCCTCAACCACCTTGCCGACGCGGGAAAGCTCCAGCAGGTCGTTGATCATCCGGCTGACTACCTCGGCGTTGGCTTTTATCCGCTCGATGAATCTCGCTGCGTTCTCATCGATCTTGCCACTCATCTCGAGTTCGAGCATTTCGGCATAGCCTTTGATGCTGCTCAGAGGGCTCTTGAGGTCATGGCTGATGGTGTATACGAACTCGTCAAGCTCCGATTTTCTCAGCTCCAATTCCTGGCTGTAATTCGCCTCCTCTTTTAGCAGGGAGAGCACTCTGTCCATCAAGCGGGAGTTCTCGATGGCGACCGAAGCGGTAGCGGCAATTGCTTCGAGGCGGCGCCCGTCTTCTTGCGATAACGTGGTCGGGTGAATGTTCTCAATGTTGAGCACGCCGATAATGCTCTCCGTCTCCTCGCCGTTGAGGATCGTGGAGGACTTGATCGGCACCGCGATTTCGGAATGAGCATCCACCGGGCCTTTTATATATCTAGCGTCGGACTTCACATCGTTGGAGATTATCACCCGGCCCTCAGCAGCGGCCGATCCGACAATGCCGGTGCCCAACTCAAGGAACCTCGAGGCCTCTTCGTGGCTGGCGCCGTGGATCGCTCTGAGGATCAGCCTCGTATCCTCGATGAGGTAAACGGAGACGAGTGAGTAGCCCATCCTCTCCTTGATGCTTTCGACCAGCTTTTGCAGCACCTCCCCGGCATCCAGGGATGAATTGACGATTACCATGATCTCGTAGAGCAACTGCAGGTCACGATGCCGGCTGCGGAGTTCTTCCTCAAGGCGATTGCGCGCGAGAACCTCGGTGATCTGCAACGCAAACTGGTCTAGCGGTTTAACTGTTTCCGGCGTGGGCCTGCGCCCGCTCTTGGAGTCGTCGAGGGAGAAAAAGCCGAGCAGGTCGTCGCCGCTCTTCAGCGTCACCAGCAGGTTGTCGTCAGGGTGCCAGCCGTTGATCGCCTCGGAACCCGCTGTTCCGGTGGCAACTTCCTCATCGCCCAGGACCACGCTCCGCTTGCTCCCGGGTATGTAGTAACAGTTGGGACCGAGGCGGAATTCATCGCGCAGCACGGAGAGAAGCTTCTCCGGCGGGAACTCGACCTGGTGCAAATGCTCAATATCCTGCTCATCGACGCCTGAGTGGGCGATTATCTTCCTGTAGGGCGGCTCGTCGATGAATATCGAGATCAGCGTTCGGGAGAAGTCGGAGATATCGGTGATGGCATTGGCGAAGTGCTGGAACAGTGTATTGGTTTCCTCAATGGAGATGATCCTGGCGGTCATCTCGCTGAAACGCTCCATCTGGAGATATAGAATCTCCAGCTCAGCGGCCATCGACTGCTCGCCGCTGCTGTCCAGAGCCACTGAAACCATACCTGCAGATTCTCCGGCGTGATCCAGCAGCGGCTTGGAGATCAGGCTAATCGGCCTGTTGCTGCCGTCGGATGTGCGAAGCGACATCAAGCAACCCTCGAGTTGTTTCTTATCATCGAGGACGCTACTAATCAGTTCCAACTCAGACGCCAGGGGGAAAAGATCCGCTACAGTTCTTTTTTCCAGAACATCAGAGCGCGCATATCCCGTAATCGCTTCCGCGCCCTTGTTGAAGACAACAATACGCCCTTCCCTGTCGGTCACGAACAACGCCAGTTTCGCCTCGTCGACCAGTTTCCCCAGACGCAGCGAGAATATTTCGCCGGCGAAATCCCCTGCCTTCTTTATATCTACCGAGGAGGAAAGGACGACAAACGCCGTCTTGCCGTCGACGTGAAGTCTGCTGACATGCCAACGTAGCGCGAGAGCTGATCTCAGCCATTGGAGATCTCGAAGACGCAGGTTCGGATGGGTGGTGTCGGAGTCTTCCACTTGCAGTAACCTGCGGAGGGATTCGCAGCCGGAGTCCTCGAACATCGCGTTGAGAGGCTTGCCGATCAGAGACTCGGCTTCGCCCTCTCCTATCGTGACCAGGGATTGGCTCAGATGGCAAATTCTATTATTGGAATCGATGATTACGACATGCTCGACCGACCGCACCCGACCACCTCCTAACCTGTTGTTATCATCATGCATCGCGAATCAACCACATCTCCGACGAGGACGCCCCCAGTTTGAAGGCGAACCCAGGCATTCATCTCCGCAGGCACGCGGAGCCGGATGCTTCTAGCTTCTGATGGGAATTACCTTATCCAGCCGGGTAAGCTGAAAAATCTCCCTCAGATTATCGCTGATGCCGGTAATCTCAAGCGATCCGTTTTCTTTACGAACGGCCTTGAAAAGCATTAGGATCTTACCGATGCCCGTGCTGTTTATCGTGGACACTCCACTTAAATCCAGGCGAACTTCGGTGGGCACCTCATCACAAATCTCCTCAAACGCGGATTTCAGCTGCTCTGCGGCCGTGTTGTCCACAACGCCGGTCAAAATCAACCGGCACTGAACGCCGTCTCTTTCTACCGTTATATCCATGAATGATTTTCCCTTTACCCGCGATTACAATTGAAATTATAGCATATTAAGGCGAAAATTCATTACTGAGTGCACGTCTTGTGATGCTGGGGAATGGTAATCATATTCATTGACATGCAATTGTCACTTTGTTACACAATCACTACCGAGTTAATTAGGATTCATAGAGGGGCAACATAATGAACAAAGCCGAACTTATCAGGAAAGTAGCCGCAGACTCTTCCCTTCCGCGCAGTCATGCCGAGAGAGCAGTCTCTTCGCTTCTCGGCACCATCGAAGAAGCCCTGATCAAGGGGGACAAGGTGACTCTGGTTGGCTTCGGAAGCTTTGATGTCCACAGCCGGGCGGCACGAATCGGTCGCAATCCCAAAACCGGAGAAACCATACAGATCAAGCCGAAAAAGGTGGTAAAGTTCAAGGCGGGTACGCGGCTGTCGGCAAGCGTGAAGTAAGTCGTGCTCGCCCTGTCGGCACCTCGCGCGAATTACAACCCACCTTAATTAGGAAATTGTATTGCCTTCGGAAAAACTCTGGGATACACTCCATCTTGTAATTGCTCATTTGTTCACAATTAGATACAAAACTAAGTTTTGACATGTTAATTCAAGAATTTATCCTGATTTTCGTTTCAGCAGTCTTGGTAAACAACTTCGTGCTGAGACGGTTCCTGGGCATCTGCCCGTTCCTGGGGGTCAGCCGCCGCGTCAGCACGGCGCTCGGAATGAGCTTCGCCGTGATGTTCGTGATGACGATGGCTTCCGTCGTCACTTGGATTGTTCAGACGGCCGCCCTGATACCTTTGGGTATCGGCTACCTGCAGACCATTGCTTTCATTTTGATCATCGCCGCCCTGGTGCAGTTGGTCGAGTTGGCATTGCAGAAGCTCTCGCCGCCGCTCTACAAGGCGCTGGGTATCTATCTGCCGCTGATCACAACCAACTGCGCCGTGCTCGGCGTCGCTGTGCTGAACATCCAAAAGGAGTACGACCTGGCTCGGACGACCATTTTCGGTTTCGGAGCGTCGGTCGGCTTCGCATTGGCGATTTTACTGTTCGCCGGTTTGCGCGAGCGCATCGAGCTGGCCAACACACCCAGGGCTCTTAAGGGAACCGCCATCGCACTGGTAACGGCCGGGCTGCTATCCTTGGCCTTTATGGGCTTCACCGGCCTGGTGAAGCAGTAATTCAAGGAATTTAAAGGAATGATTGTCAACGCAATCCTTACATTGGCAGCCCTCGGCCTGCTGGCAGGACTCGGTCTCGGCTTCGCTGCCAGGGTGTTTGCGGTCAAGGTCGATCCGCGAGTCGAAGAGATCGACGCCGCTCTACCCCAGTTCAATTGCGGCGCCTGCGGATACGCGGGCTGCGCCGATTACGCAAAAGCGGTGGTCGAGGGGAAGGATCCGGGCCTTTGCGCGCCGGGCGGTCCGAACGTGGCCGCGCGGGTCGCGGCAATCATGGGCCAGGAAGTCAGCGCCCAGGAAAAAATGGTGGCGTTCGTCTTCTGCGGGGGATCGGATACGGCAGCCCGGAAAAAATACCACTATAACGGAGTCATCGACTGCATCAGCGCCAACCTGGTTTCCGGCGGGGACAAGTCGTGCTCCTACGGATGCTTGGGGCTGGGGACCTGCGTGCATGTTTGTCCCGCAGACGCGATATTGATCGAGGATGGGCTGGCTCGGGTGGTTCCCGAACTATGCATCGGTTGCCGCAAGTGTGTCGAGGCCTGCCCGAAGAACGTCATCCACATGGTGCCGGCCTCCCGAGTGGTCCACGTGGTCTGCAGCTCACAGGACAAGGGCCCGGTGGTGCGCAAGGCCTGCCAGGTCGGCTGCATCGGCTGCCGCCGTTGCACCAAAGCCGTCGACGACGAGCAGATCACGATGGACGACAACCTCGCCGTGGTCGACTACTCCAAGCCCCTACTGAGCCGAGAACCAGTTGAATCCTGCCCCACCGGCGCGATCCAGATAGTGGAAACCGAATTCACAGCACAGCTTCCGCCACCGGCTGAGACGGCCGGGCAGGCAGCGGAGGAGGCGCAGGCATGACGAAACCGATTCATTTCCAGGGCGGAGTTCACCCGGCTTACAACAAGCAGTTCACCGCGGCTCTATCGATCGAAGAGATGCCGTTGCCTGAACGCCTCGTAGTCCCCCTGAGTCAGAATCTCGGTGCGCCGGCCAAGTGCCTGGTCGAGAAGGGCCAGGAAGTGCTGAAGGGCCAGCCGCTGGGCGAGCCCGGCGGCTTCGTCTCCACACCCGTGCACGCCCCAACCTCGGGCAAAGTCAAGAAGATCGACTTCCACCCCCACCCGCTCGGCCGGGCGATGGAGGCGATCGAGATCGAGCCCGACGGCGAGGATCGCTGGGCCGAGGGCTGCGGCCCGCTTCGCGATTTCGATGCGATGGACGCCGCAGCGATTCGCAAGGCTATCTGGGACGGCGGCCTGGTCGGCATGGGAGGCGCAACCTTCCCGACCCACGTCAAGCTCTCGCCGCCCGAGGATAAGCCGATCGATACCTTCATCCTCAACGGCGCCGAGTGCGAGCCGTTCCTGACATCGGATCACCACCTGATGCTTCAGGCTGCCGACAAGATCATCGCCGGCGGCAAGCTGATGGCAAAGGTCCTCGGCGCGCGACACCTGATGATCGGCATCGAGAAGAATAAACCCGATGCAATCGAGTTAATGCGGGAGGCTTCCGGGGACGGCGGTTTTGAGGTCGTGCCACTCGACGTCGAATATCCCCAAGGCGCTGAGAAGCAGCTGATCTACGCGCTCACCAGGCGCAAGGTGCCAGCGGGCGGCCTGCCGATGGACGTCGGCTGCGTCGTCCAGAACGTCGGCACCGCGGCTGCTGCCTACGACGCATGCGCCCGCGGTATCCCGCTGATCGAGCGGGTGGCGACGATCACCGGCAGCGGCATCACTAATCCGAAGAACCTTTTACTGAGGGTGGGAACGCTGCTGAGAGACGTGATCGAGTTCTGCGGCGGGCTCAACGCCGACATCGCCAAGGTAATCGTCGGCGGGCCGATGATGGGCATCAGCCAGTACAGCCTCGACATCCCGATTATCAAGGGCACCAGCGGCGTCGTCTTCCTCAAGGCCGACGAGGTGACGCTCTTCACTTCGCAGCCTTGCATCCGCTGCGCTTCGTGCGTCAAGTCCTGCCCGATGGGGCTTCTACCCACAGTAATCAACGCCTATTCGGTCAATGAAATGTTCGACGTCGCCGAGGAATACGGAGCTATGGACTGCATCGAGTGCGGCTGCTGCGCCTTCACGTGTCCCTCGCATATTCCTCTGGTTCAAAACGTCCGGCGCGCCAAGGCTGAGATCCAGGCGCGGCGAAAGAAAGCCAGTTAGAAATTATCAGGGTTGATAATGTCAACTGAAGCAAAAGAACAGAAACCTGCGGTTCCCCTGCCAGATCCGACGCTGCTTGTCAGTTCCAGCCCGCACTTGCACGGCAGGGAGTCGATCACAAAGATAATGTGGTCGGTTGTGCTGGCCCTGGCACCGGCGACCGTGCTGGGGATGATTTTCTTCGGCATCGACGCGGTGATCGTCATCGCGGTCACCACGATCAGCGCCGTCGCTTTCGAGGCGTTCAGCCAATGGCTGCGCAAGATGCCTATCACCATCTCCGACGGCAGCGCGGTCGTCACCGGCCTGCTACTGGCGCTCAACATGCCGCCCGGCTCGCCTTGGTGGCTATGCGCGATCGGCTCCTTCATCGCCATCGCCATCGCCAAGCATCTCTACGGCGGCCTCGGCTACAATCCCTTCAACCCGGCGTTGGTGGCGCGCGTGGCACTTCTGGTCAGCTTCCCGACGCAGATGACAAGCTGGGCGCCCACGCTCTACATGCCGCCCGACTCCTGGACCGGCGCGACACCGTTGGGCGCGATCAAGGAGCACATCCTCAAGGACGGCACCACCGGCTTGCAGTTCACCTGGGATTATTTATGGCAGCTGATGGCCGGCAACGTCGGCGGCTCACTCGGCGAGACCTCGGTGATCGCGCTGTTGATCGGCGCGGCGTTCCTCCTCTGGAAGGGATACATCTGGTGGCAGGTGCCTGTGAGCTTTATCGCCAGCGTCTTCGCCGTCACAGGAATCGCCTTCCTCTTCAATCCGACCGGCGTGGCTAGCCCCGTCTTCCACGTGGTCAGTGGCGGCCTGATCATCGGCGCGTTCTACATGGCCACCGACATGGTCACCAGCCCCGTGACCAAGCGCGGGATGATTGTCTTCGGCGTCGGCTGCGGAGTGATCACCTCGGTCATCCGCCTCTGGGGCGGCTACCCCGAGGGTGTGAGCTTCGCCATCCTGATCATGAACGCCACGGTGCCGTTGCTCGACCGCTACTCGCGGCCGGAGGTCTTCGGCGCGCGCCGCAAGCTATATGAGGTGCGGGGATGAAAGAGCTGATTTCACTCGTCGTGACGCTTACTGTCATCGCCGCAGTCGCGGGCTTGGCACTCGCCTTGGTTTACAGCGTGACCGAGGAACCCATCGCAGAAGCCGAACGCGAACAGACACTCAAGGCGATCCGCAACGTCCTGCCGGAGTTCGACGACAATCTGCTGCAATCGGTGATGTTTGGCGAGGAGAAACAGAAGGAGATCTTCATCGCCCGCGCCAATGGCGGCGACCTCGTCGGAGTGGCTTTCTCGAGCATCTCGAGGAACGGCTATGGCGGCAACCTCGAGGTGATGGTGGGCCTCGTCCCTGAGGGCGAGGGTTACAAAGTCAACAGGATTGAGATCCTGCGCCACGCCGAGACGCCGGGGCTGGGTACGAAGATCGCTGAAGAGAAGTTCAAGGGCCAGTTCAACAGCGTCAATTACGACAACCTTACTTTCGCCGTCGACAAAGACGATCCCGGTAGCACAGATAAGCCTTCGATCGATTCGATCACCGGCGCGACGATCAGCAGCCGCGCCGTCACCGAAGCGGTTCAGATGGCCTTGGACTTCTTCCTGGAGAACGTGGACACGATTTTCAAAGCCGCGGAGCAAGCGGAGGGTAGCAGATGAGATTCACAAAGGAATTATTCAAGGGCATCTGGAATGAAAATCCTATCCTGCGCCTTGTCCTGGGGCTCTGCCCCGCCCTGGCCGTAACCACATCGATGATCAACGGCATCGCCATGGGCCTGGCGGCGACTTTCGTGCTGGTGATGAGCAACATCGTCGTCAGCCTGCTCGGCGGCCTCATTCCCAAGAAGGTTCGCATCCCATGCTTTATCATTATCATCGCCAGCTTCGTGACAATCGTCGACCTGGTGATGCACGCCTTCCTGTTTGAACTATGGCAGGCGCTCGGCCTTTTCATCCCGCTGATCGTCGTCAACTGCATCATCCTCGGCCGCGCCGAGGCCTTCGCCTCAAAGAATGCCGCTCACTATGCTTTCGCCGACGGCCTCGGCATGGGCATCGGCTTCACCCTGGCGTTGACGGCTCTCGGAGGAGTGCGCGAGATCATCGGCAACGGCTCGATCCTCGGCATCACGCTGTTCGGGCCTGACTTCCCGCCCCTGCTGCTTGCCATTCTGCCGCCGGGAGCGTTTATCGTTCTGGGTCTCTTCCTCGCGGGGATGAACAAGATCGAGGAATGGCGCACCGGCGGAGCCGGGGAGCCGGTTGAGTCGGACGCGACACGCGCTGTCTTGACCGATGCCAAAGCTCTGCGGCAGCTAATCGCCGCCGAGGACGAGAAGTCACCGACGGCTGCTTGAGGCTCGATTCCCGGAAGCTTGCAACCCACTAAAATATTGAAACAATTACACATAATAATTATGCGCATAGTTATGGGCAAACCCGGGCGGTTGTCTAAAAATTGATTTGTGACTATAATGTGAAAGACTTCTGCAGAGTGAGAGGAGGCGCGGGATGACCAGTTACCTTGTGGCATTGAATCTCAGCAAGGACGACCAAATCTTCTACAACGACATCAAGCAAAACCTCGAGGAGATCTACGAAGCCAAGGAAATAATGAACGCGACCTACGTCCTCCCAGCCGACACCTGCGTCGCGATATTGGACATGACGCTGGAGATGCAGATCGGAGCGGAAAGCAGCGCTTTGATCATCGAGGTCACCGATAACTATTGCTGCAACAACACCCGCGTCAAGCGTCTTCTCAAGGACTTCTTCACAGAGCAGGCCGATGCCGGCTGCTGCAACTGATACTATTGCCGTAACTTAAACTGCCCCCTATACTTACATTCCAGAAGAATATTCTCGCCGCTCTGTCCGCAGGATTAAATTCGAGAGGGAAATTCTGCCGAAATCGAGGCTCAAGGCCTGTACCGCACTCCGGTGACTTCGCGGACTTTCTCTATCGTTTCCAGCGCTACCACGCGCGCCTTCTTTGCACCCTCGTCTAGGATCTCGAGCACTTTCGCCTGATCGGCCTCGAGTTCTTCGCGCCGCTCGCGGAAGGGTCTGAATAAATCCCAGATCAACTCAAGAAGCTCCTTCTTCACGTCGGCGTAACGGAGGCCGCCACCACGATAACACTGTGCCATAGCGATCACTTCATCTTCACAGGCGAATAACTTGTACAAAGCGAATAAAGTGCACGTATCAGGATCCTTGGGGGCTTCAACGGGACTGGAGTCGGTGACGATGCTCATCACCTTCTGCCTGAGCGATTCGCGGTCCTCGAATATGGATATCGCGTTGCCGTAGCTCTTGCTCATCTTGCGACCGTCGATACCGGGTACCACGGCGACGTTCTCGTCGACGTCGGGGGCCGGCAGGTTGAAGACCTCGCCGTAAGAGTTATTGAAGCGGATGGCGATATCGCGTGTCATCTCGACATGCTGCTTCTGATCATTACCCACGGGCACCAAGTCGGACTGGTAGAGCAGGATGTCCGCCGCCTGAAGAATCGGGTAAGTGAACAGCCCGGCATTCGTCGGCAGGCCCTGAGCCACCTTGTCCTTGTAGCTGGTGGCGCGCTGCAGCAAGCCTACCGGCGTGAAATTGCTCAGGTACCAGCTTAACTCCACGTGCTCCGGAACATCGCTCTGCACCCAGAAGTACGAGCGCTGAGGATCAAGGCCGAGCGCAAGGAAATCCATTGCGGCCGATATTGTATTCCGTCGTAATGTCTCGCCGTCGAAAACGCTCGTCAACGCATGTAGGTTGACGATGAAGACGAAGAGTTCACCTTGCTCCTGGAAGGAGATCATCCGCTTCATCATGCCGAAAAAGTTACCGATATGCAGCGTACCCGACGGCTGGATCCCTGAGAGAATCCGTTTCTTACTCTCTTGTGCCATTGGCTCTTCTCGTTGTCATGGCTTTATTTAGTACACTTCCAGCACCGACCTCGCGTTGAATAAAACCTTGCGAACTGGCACCCTTTTCCCGCAGGGATGATACCATATTCGATCATCTCGGGCGATACCAGCTCTACGCAAAAGACAGCAAAATCAAAGACAAAAGGGTAGTCTCACTGAGAGTTCATCTTCGCGGGTTAGTAATAGCCTAAGGCTTGCGACCACCATACAAGCCGAACAAATTTTTCCCAGGAGATGATTCCGACGTCGTGAATAATGGATGTGCACCTATGCCCGGAGTTCGCCTTAATAATCCACTTCTCCGTCGCTCCGATGTCGCAAGAGGAACCTGACGCGCATCCGAAACGGATAATAATTCTTATGATTTCAACTTTTTTCTAAAGTTTTCTAGATTCTTGACGATGATTTAGCAAGAGGGCTTCTGTATCCGAGTTACTCGGGCGCAGGTTTTGGGCCGGTAGAACATCAAAAGGACTCCCCCACCAGTACCCCGGACCTCAACAGGTTGGGAAAATGATAAAGATATTACACGTGGACGACGATCCTGACAGTCGTGAACAGGTAAAGTTCTGGCTGACCCGTTCCTCCGATCACTTCGAGGTCACTTCCGCGGAATCCGCGTCCTCTGCTTTTGAGAAGCTGGAAAACGGGAGTTTCAACTGCATAATCTGCGATTTTGACATGCCAACAATGGATGGCCTGCAGTTCCTCTCTTCGCTGAGAGCGAAAGGCCAGAACACCGCATTTATTATGCTCTCGCACTTTTTCGAGGATGATCTTGTCGAGAGCGCGCGGCGTGCCGGTGCCGACGATTACTGCAGCAAGGAGGAGTTTCTCGAGGAGCGTGTCGTGTTGATCGACAGCATCGAAAAAGCTCTGCAATCTCGATCGAATCCCAATTGCGGGACCTCCGCTTCGATCAAAGACCAAAGGCCGTCTCGACAAAGTACAAACAGGCTCAAGTCACCCACAAGGCATTACACCTGAGTTGAGCCGTCTGCGGCGACGAAACGGCCTCTCCTTCGTGATAACGTGACTTGGCTCGAGTTCTGTACCTAGAAATAAACGTATAATCCTTCATACAGCCTGAAATGCTCCATTCCCCTGCAAATACCACGGGGATACTATTGCAAATTATTGACATACTCTGTGATTTCCGCGCTGTCGGCTAAACTGCTCTCATAGAAATATAACACCAGACGCAAACACTGCTCCTATTTCACTTATTACCTGGACAGGGCTACAATTCCGATAAGGCATGATGAAGAAAAGATCGCCTTAACGCAGACAAGGACGCTCTTAAATTTAGATTATGCGGCAAGTAACACAACCTGCTGGTGTGAGTGCGCCCTCTATTTTCAGTGCTTCAAGAACGGCAATCTCGAGGGGCCGGCGGTCAGCCGGTCGAAGGAATAACTTACCCACAACGTGCCGATATTGCGCCGGTTCATCAACGGTTATGCTGTTGTCAACACCGGTTCGGATATAACATGCAAGAATATGATTTCGATGTTCAGGAACGAGCTAGATTCAAAAGAGGAGCCCGTGATGAAATCCGAGTTGAAAATAGCAGCCCTCATGATTGTATCACTTAGCCTGATCTGCTCATATCAGACTGCCGTCCAGGCCCAAGCCACCGATCCGGGTGCCGAGGCGGTCAGGGAGAAGGTGAAGGGATTCAGAATCGCCTACGAGAAAAAAATCGTTCTGGAGTTCGCCGATCTGCTCTCGATACCCTGCGTCGCCTCAGACAGTGCGAACATCGGACGAAACGCAAAGAAAATTGTCGAGATGATGGAGGCACGGGGTAT
>Ga0307380_10000412_pt1 | contig 68708 bp, 65 predicted proteins | sample UN3MG_FD_202239 | JGI IMG/M metagenome (GOLD analysis project Ga0307380, IMG submission 202239) | Soil microbial communities from Risofladan, Vaasa, Finland - UN-3 | ecosystem: Environmental > Terrestrial > Soil > Coastal area > Acid sulfate soil | place: Finland: Risofladan, Vaasa | collected... | reverse complement strand
TTGTAGAAATAAATACCTATTTCATTGTAAAGGCAAGTATTATTTGTTATTGTTTGAATTGACATATAAACATCATGTTCTATTCCACTCAGAAACCAAGTTTCACTATCAATCATTATTCCAATCAAACATTCTATACAATAATTTTGAGAAATAACTATGTTAGTAGACTCACTCCAACATTGAATACCATAAGTAATATTTTCACAATAATTATTAGTAATTGATGCATATGAAGACTCGAAAACCGTTATACCATAACCTGAATTATCTCGATTTGCGCATTTGATAATATTCATAGTCACAACAGAATGAGGTGTTTGATCGATTGCTATGCCAGTATTATCTCCGCTTCTTAACAATAAAGTGTTATTAATAATTGTACAGGTGCCAGTTGCTACGGAATTAATATAAATTGTAACATAAGAACTTAAAGTACAATTCTTAATGACAAAATGGTTAGTAGTTTCTGCTATCCAAATACAATAAAAACGTTCGGTCACAATAACTCTATTTTCAATTCGATAAGGATCAATCTCTGTTCCTGTACCTGGTAGGTTGTATTCCTCTTTTGTAAAATCATCGTCTTTTAAGATCACAATTTCTCCATTAGAATAATCATTTGATGAAAATCGCGAAAAAAGATAAATTCCTATAACCGTTCCACCAATAATAATCGCTCCAACTATTATGATAAGAGTTCTTCTGCTTAGTTTTCCTGATTTATTTCTAAAGACCATTTTGTCTTCACCTTATTACTGTAGTATTTAAATTATTAAAATTAAATAAAATTGCGTTACCTTCGAAGTTATCTAACAAAAAATTAATGGGCCACTGTTATTATTTGGTTCTTATCGAATACTTAGGTTAACATTCAAGCAAGTAGAAAAAAGGAGGAAAAGAAGAATGGAAACATAAAGTTCTTCTTTTTTTCTGATTTATTAAAGGGATAAATTATTCTTCAGTAATCTTCCTCAAAGGTATGTGCAATACCATTACTTTTGATTTTACCATCCATTAATTCAATGACTCTGGTACCATCTCTAACCAAATTAATATCATGTGTAGTAATTAACAATGTGTTATGGATTTTACCTTGTAAACTATACAATAATTCCATAACATTAGCTGCTAATTCTGAATCCATGTTAGCTGTAGGTTCATCCAAAATTATCAATCCGGGATTACCATATTGAGAGATTGCTAAAGAGGCACGTTGCAATTCACCTCCAGAGATTTCAAGAGGATATGCATTTTTTCTGTGCTCGATTTGAAAAGTATCAAAGAGAGAATCAATAGTATCAAGTGGGAACTTAGTAAGGTTAATAGTTGCACCAGATAAAATATCCTTAATAAAGAGATTTTCTTTAACAGTAATGAATGGATGAAGATCGCCTTGTTGTGAAACAATGCCTATATTTCTACGTCTGAATTTTGCTCGTTCATTATCAGTTAGATTTTGTAATTTATTATCAAGAATATTAATTTCACCACTTGTGCAATTCTCAATGCCTGTGAGTAATTTAATTAATGTAGTTTTACCAGAACCACTAGGACCAAGCACAAAAGCAAATTCACCTTTATAGAAATCTAGGGAAACATCTGATAAAGCATGTACATCTATACCTTTACTAGAGTAAACCTTTGAAACATTTTTTAAATCAATTTCAATCACTTTATCTTTGAAATAATCAGCTTGTAAAGGTTCAACAGTAAGATGTTTTTGTTTTTTCTTCTCTTCAATAATAGCAGGTTTAGGTGGAATGCCATCAGGATGAACAATTTCTACTCTTGAATCCTCAAAAACCTTGAATTCCATATTCACGCCTAATTGTAATAGATTGTGTATTTGATTAGGAATCCTAACGTTATGTGAGGAATCAATTTGACTTTTGAAAATCAAGGGGAATTGACGATCTTGGAATTTGATATCTTCATCAGCATTAAATAAAGCACTAACGCGACCACTGTGAATTTCACATGTGCGGTCAACACCATTGAGAAAGCGTAAATCATGTGTAACAACTAGCACAGTAGTGTTAAATTCACGAGAAATATCTTTTAAAAGACTTTTGACCTTCTCAGTGTTTTCACTATCTAATTGACCAGTAGGTTCGTCACAGATAAGAATTGGTGCGTTTTTAGCTAACATACAACCAATTGCGCATCGAATCATTTCCCCACCTGATAAGAAGCTAACTTTTCTATGCTCAACTTTTAAGATGTCTAATTTCTCGAGAATATCTTTACTTCGTCTGTAATTTTCTTTTTTATCTTTGGAATATAGCGCTGAAGCAAAAATCATATTGTCCATAACTGTTCCTGAAAGGAATAATGTTCTTTCAGGGAATTGATGTACTAATCCTATTGTCTTTAATCGGTAATTTAGTAACTCTGTAGGATTTAGATTTGCTACTTCGTAATTGTTTACCTTTAATTCTCCACTTGAGATAGTTTCTGTACCAGCAATGATTTTTACAAGAGTAGATTTACCAGATCCGCTAGGACCAATGATTGAAACAATTTCACCTTTGTTTATATGTAAATCGATTCCTCGTAATGCTGCTACACGAGTATTAGTATTTTGATCTGTATAGATTTTTATTACGTCATTACATTCAATCATCTATATCTTACTCCTGTTTAACTAGTCTATATTTGTAAATTGATGGAATTAAGGCAAATAACCATCCTATTGTTGTTACTAATAATCCTCCTAGGATTACAACCAGTATTATCCAACCTGGGACATTTGGTTTGTACGGCGAATAATATTCATTATATCCTAAGAAATATTTAGCAACAAACCTAAGCAAAGGTAGTGTTAAGAGAATCATTATTGTCATTGGTAAAAGATTAATCAGAATGTACTCTAAAGTAAAGAATCTTAATATTTGTCCTCTAATAGCTCCTACTCTATAGAGGGATTCGATTATCTTACCTCTTTCCTCAAAGATTCTTAATCCAGTGAAATACCCTACGAAAAATAATGTGAGAATTGATAGAACGGCATAAAACAATAAATTATTCTGTGAAAATACATCTATATTCAGATTCATTTGATCAAAAAGTTCACTAAATGAAATTGCTTTAATATTTTGTTGTTGAAGCTTTGTTTGAATAATAGGTATAGATGATTCGTTCACAGCTTTAATCAGCTTGATATTTTGAACTTTAATATCTGTTGAGAAATCTAAATCACCTATAAATTGAGTAATAGTATATTTATTGCCTACCATAGAAAATGCATCCATCTGGAAAGCAAATAATGGTTTAGTTGGTATAGGTAATAATGGAAAATTATCATATGAATTCACAAATGTGAGATTTGTTGGGAAACGAGCAATATCTGATGTATCAAATAAATCACCAGGATATAGATGATTTGCTTTAGCATATTTTTTATTCATCAAAATACTCCAATCATTTTCTAATCCTTGGATATCTTCTAATGGACATGATTGATTCAATACTTTTCTATTAGCTACTAACGTGAAATTTTCTGGACTTTCAAGCGCTAAAACATATGCGTTAAAAGCTTTTGGATAATTAAATTCAAGATTTTCTTCAGTAATTTCGTAGACAGTTACTTCAGTAAAATAACTTATTTCAGAAATATTAGTAAAGATGCCATCTCTTTCATTATCGGGATCCACCCATCTCATTATCGCTAGATTTGATGTTCCCATCGCCATAAAAGCCTTATTACTAGTATTTTCCCTTATTGATAAAGGCATAGTAAATCCTGGAAGAATTACTAAACCAAATATTAGCGCTCCTAAGATTGCTATTTGATATGAGCTTTTGCTGACAGATAAATGTCTTATAGATAATGTATACATATTAAGGCGCTTTATCCAAGTCTGATTACTGATAAAGGTCCAAAATAGTGTAGTTAATCTAGCAATAGCTAAGAAAATAAATGACATAACTACTGTTGCACTGCAGGAAAGCATGAAATAAAAGAACGTTAAATAATTTATACCTGTAGCAACATTTGTGGTAGATTTTGAGAAATAATAAAGCAAATACAGTCCTACAGAAAGCATCACAAAAATAAGTGATAAAACTAACATTCTAAATTCATTCGTTGAAAAGAGTGTGAGAATAGGCCTTCTTTTTTGAGCATATTCTTCTATTGTAGTTTTAGCTGTTTTTTTGGCAATTGAATTTTGAATAAAGAAACTCAAGCTAAAAAATCCTAGAACAGATGCAATTATTACAATAAATAGCAAAGGTTCAGTAACAAAATTTAGATAATAATTATGAGGTCGATCATCTATATTAATAGTTAAAACATAACTTAATAAAAATCCAAATAATGTCCCACCAATAAAGCTAACTATGGTGAATATAAAGTTTTCAAGTAAAACCATACTTCGAATATTTCGATAGCTTAATCCATAAATTTTCATTCTTCTAAAAGTTGATCCTAATTCTTTAGATCCTATATTCAAGGTGACAACACTTACCAAACCAATAATGAAGAATAATGGAGCATTAATTGTAAGAATTTGTGATGTTGCTAAAATCCAATATGAACTAAAATCAGCAATAAAAACCTTCAAATCAGGGCATAATAAAACTTCATCTCCCAAGAATTCAGATTCAGCTGGATAAGTTTCCGTTGGGAATAATTTTATATAATTTGTAAGTCCATTTAATTTCAATTCTGTTAGATCATACTTAGCATCTAAAAGATAAGTCATGATACCATTATAGCTTGTAAGATTATTGATTAATTCTTGATATAGTGTTAAGCTTGTAAAGAAACGATTATTTCCTCTATAATTAGCAAAATCCAAAATATCAGTCCAGTCAAGAATATCCGTAGAAATATTTGATTGACGAAAAGCAGGTCTAACTTGATTGATGATACCAACAATAGTATAGTTATAAGAAGGACTATTTCTTTGACTATTCCCTCGTAACTCTATTGTATCATTTAGAGCTAAACCAGTTACATTATTATTATACCATAAAAGCTCATGTTTTTCTGTTGGTAAGCGACCTTCAACTAAACAATTTGAAAGCACGTTATATACATTATCTTCAAAAGTAATAATTTCTTGTGAAAGAGATTCAGGCAGTTCTACTTCAAACGAATGAAATTGCGCACTAATAGCTGTTGTATAATTTGTTAATTTTACATTTGGGATAAGTCCAGATGCTAAATTTACAAAATCTTGAGTTACATTACCAATATAATTACTACTAATGGTCATTGTACTAGTTTGATCATGCAAACAACTCACGCTCAAAAAACCATCATTATACCAATCAACTTTTTCTTCCTGATAGGCTTGAAAAGCTTGAAATCTGTGGGTATAGACGATCATAACAAGTCCCGTAAGAACCAAGAAAATAATTGTTCCAGAGATTATTGATAAAGTAACTCTTCGTCGACCAGTTTTAAGAAAAATATGGAATAATTGACGTTTTGATATATTTCTAACTTCTGATGATTCTTCAGACACAATACTTACCTCATTCTCATATTAATGAGAATAATGTCTTGATATATTTAAAGTATTCATATATTCTTAAAATAAAGATCAAATAACACTTAACTAAATTTATTTAGGATAATAAAATGAATTTTCTTGATAATAATTTCCTAAAAACCAAATGAGTGATAAAGTTGGTGTTTATTTCTTATTGATATTGTTTGGAATTACACTAATTCCTATAATTATATTCGATTATCTTAATTTACTCCAGTTTAACTGGTTTAAATTTGTATATCGCTGGCATTAAAGCAAATAACCATCCTATTGTAGTAATTAGTAATCCTCCTATAATTACAATTAATATAATCCAACCTGGAACATTTGCTCTATATTGAGAATAATAATTATTATATTCTAAGAAATATTTTGCAAAAAACTTGATCATTGGTAGTGATAGAAGAATCATTAATACCATAGGTAAAAGATTGATAAGAATAAATTCAAAAGTAAAGGATTTTAATATTTGCCCTCGAACTGCACCTACTCTATAAAGAGCTTCAATTATCTTACCTCTTTCTTCAAAGATTCTTAATCCAGTGAAATATCCAGTGAAAATTAATACCAAAAAAGTTAGAACTGCAAATATTAATAGAGTACTTTGTGAAAATACATCTATTTTCAACATCATTTGATGGTAGATTTCATCATATGTTTTTGCATAAATATCTTGTTTTTGTAATTTCTTTTTAATAATAGGTATATCAGATTCACTCATGGGTTTTATAATCTTAACGTTATAGCTTTTTTTAATTGTAGAGTAATCTAAATTGTGTAGAAATTGATTAATAGTATAGCTATTCCCTACTATTGAAAAGGCATCCATCTGGAATGTAAATAATGGTTTGGTTGGTAGAGGTAATAATGGGAAGTTTTCATATGAATTTATAAAAGTGAAATCTGTTGGGAAACGAGCAATATTTTGTGTATTAAATAATTCACCAGGTTTCAAATGATTTTTTCTAGCATATTTTTTATTTATTAAGAGACTATTATCTTCTTCTAATGCTAGTATGTCTTCTATTGAAGATATTTGATTTAATGATTCTCTATCAGCTACTAATGTTAAATTTTTTGGACTTTCTAACGCTAAAACAGTTGCATTAAAAGCTTTTGGATAATCAAATTCAAGATTTTTTTCAGTAATTTCGTAGACAGTTACTTCAGTAAAATAACTTATTTCAGAAATATTAGTAAAGATGCCATCTCTTTCATTATCGGGATCTTCCCATTGTAAGATTGCTAGACTTGAGGCGCCTATTGCGATTAAGGCTTCATTTTTAATATTTTCCCTTATTGATGATGGCATAATAAATCCTGGAAGAATTACTAAACCAAAAATTAATGACCCAAAGATTACCTGTTTATACGAATTTTTACTTGCTGATATGTGTTTAATTGATAAGGTGTGAATATTAAGATGCTTTTTCCATCTATGAATGCCAATAAACGACCAAAATTGGATTGTTAATTTAGCAATAAACAGGAAAATAAATGTCATAATTAATGATATACTACAAGTGATCATGAAATAAAAAAACGTTAAATAGGTTATACCAGTAGCCAGATTTCTAGTATTGCTTGAGAAATGATAGAGTAAAAAAAGTCCAACAGAAAAGATTGCAAATATAAGTGTTAATACTAATAATCTAAATTCATTTGTTGAAAAGAGTGTTAAAATAGGTTTTCTTTTTTTAGTATATTCTTCTGAAGTATTTATAGTAGTCTTTTTAGCAATAGAATTTTGAGTAATGAAACTTAAACCAAAAAATCCTAAGATAAATGTAAATATAACTATTAACAATAATGGCTCTGTCAGAAAATTAAGGTAATAATTTGATGGTCTATTGTCTAAATTCATAGTAGATAAATAGCACAGAGTAAATCCCATTGCTAAACCTCCAACAAAGCTAACAATCATGCAAATACAATTTTTAAGTAGAATCATTTTTCGAATAATTCGATAGTTTAAACCATATAATTTCATTATTCTAAATGAAGTTCCCATTTTTTTAATCCCTATATTTAAAATTACAACACTTATCAAACCTATAATGAAGAATAATGGTTCATTAAATAGAAGAATTTTTGATACTGCTAAAACCCAGTATGTACCAAATTCAGCAATAAAGATTTTCAAATCTTGACATAACCAAATTTTGATTCCCAAACATTTGGATTTTGCTGGATTGTTTTCTGTAGGAAACAATTTAATATATTTTGTTAGGCTATTTAACTTTAATTCTGATAAATCATATTGAGCATCTAATAAATATGTTAATACTCCCAAATAGCTTGAGAAATCATTGAATAGCTCTTGATATAATGTCAAACTTGTGAAATATCGATTATTTCCTTCATAATTGCTGTATCCAATACTTTCAAAATGCCAATTAAAAACATCAGTTGAAAGTTCTGCTTGCCTAAAGGTGTTTTGAACATTGTCAACAATGCCAACAATGGTATAAATTTTAGGATGACTATTAAGTTGAGGCACACCATAAATCTTCACAGAATCATATAAAGCTAAATCCGTTTCAGAATTTTTTTGCCATAAAAGCTCATTTTTATTTTCAGGTAAACGTCCATCTATTAAACAATCTGCAAGTACACTATAAGCTCTATTATCTAACGTCATGATTTCCTGTAAAAGCCAAGGTGATCTTGGTATAGTTGAATTAAAAGAATACACTTCTGCACTAAATGCTGTTGTATAACTAGTTACTTTAATATTGGGTACAATATCAGATACTAAATTAAGAAATTCTTGAGTAATATTCTCAAAATAGCCATCCTCAATTGTAAATCGGAAAGTTTGTCTATAATTGGTACTAACACTCAATTGACCATTATTATACCAATCTCCTTTATCTTCCTGATAGGTTAGAAATGCTTGAAATCTGTAGGTATAAACAATCATTACAAGACCTGTTAGAATTAAGAAAATAATTGTCCCAGAAATTATTGATAACAAAATTCTTCGATGCTCAGTTTTAAGAAATATTTGGAATAATTGACATTTAGATATATTTTTTATATCAAATGATTCATCAGTCAAACTAATGTCATCCCATTCTCATAAAAATAAGAATGTTGTCTTAAGAATTTAAATCTTTCATAAATTCTTAATAAAACAAAAAGACAGAACTTAAAAATACTTAAGATGAAAGAATAATTAATACTGATTATTAATTTTCTAAAGGTTATTGAGAAATGAAATTAGTCTATTTATTATTGACAATATTTGGAAGTATTCTTTTTTTAGTCCTAATTTATATCACAATCAAAATCTCGATAGTAATTTGGAAAGTTAACCATCCAGCAAAAAATAGCTCGGAAAATTTTCTTAAATTACTAAGGAAAAATAAAGTCGATAGTAGGAAGAAACGCATAGTCTTCATTGGTGACAGCCTTACAAATGGTCTTTTGGGTGTGAATTTCACTATGATAGTAGCACAAGTATTGGGAAACGATTATTATTATATCAATGCTGGAATAAATAGCCAAGTTGCATATAATGTTCTCCAACGAATTGACAGTGTAATTAAATGTGAACCAGATTTCATTACTTTGTTAATAGGCACAAATGATGCCCATCATGAAATAAATTTATACAACTTAAATCCTAAGAAAAGTTTGAATCTACCACAGCATCCTTCAAAAGAATTCTATATTGAAAATCTCAAAGAAATTATTTCTAAACTACAATTAAAAACAAATGCTAAAATCGCTTTATGTTCTCTTCCACCTATAGGTGAAGATGAAGATTCATTAGCATTTAAACAAAGCATTACTTATTCCAATATAATTAAAGAATTAGCAGATGAAAATCACTTGGAGTATCTACCTATAAATGAAGAAATGATCGCTTATTTGAAAGATCATTCATCAAATCCTAAATATTCTGTTGAGCAGAGATTAATTGAACAATTAATTGTAAAACACTTCATCTTAGGAATAAGCTTTGATAAAATATCTGAAAGAAATGGCTTCCATTTAGTATCAGATCATCTTCATTTGAATACCCATAGTGCCAAAATCATAGCTAATTTAATAGTGAAATTCGTAACTACTTAATTGATTCCTTGTTATACATAACTGTGTATTATTCATTAGGAATAAAGACTTCATGCACATGAATCCATTCAACACCAAAAGGTGTTCCTTCTTTTTTACGAAATAGGGCAGAACTTAAACGAGCAGTTATTTTTCCTTGCACTTTACCCCATTCTTCATATGTGACTAGGCAAAGATTATTTTCTTCTAAACGACCTTCGATGTTTTTTACCCAAATACTATATGGTATTTCATCATTTTTATGAGAACCATATCTTGAATGTAATTGTGTTAGTAGTTCTTCTCGAGTGGAAACTTGCCCAGTAGGCATAATAAGCATAAATTCATCACTTAATACATTCACTAATCGTGAATAAACCTCTTCTGAATTTTCGACTTCTGCTTTAAACCATTGTTCAAAAAATAAGTGTAAATTGATAACTTCGTTTCTACATTTTTCTTCCAAATGAATCACCAAAAATTGCTTGCCAAATTAAAGATTTAATTCCTAATAATTTCTTACTTCTAATATGATATAATAAAAAAGTATGAACTATTAGCTAATGCTGAATAGTTCCTTTATATCTGTTATTTAGTAAATTTTGTTGATTTGTTTATTATTTCTTCAACCATTCTTCTTTGAAATCTCCAACCCAAACAATACCAAGAGTATCAGGTCCAAGATGGGTGCCGATTACCGGTCCAATTTCCCAAAGAAAAACTTCTTTTGGTCCATTTGGCAAAGATTGTAAATAATCACTAACTAATTTTGCTTGAGTAATATTATCACAATGACCAACAATAACTATCTCTGTTAATCGTTCCTTAGCAATTTCATCAGAAATATGTTTCATATGTTCTACTAATGCTTCCATACTACGAATCTTCCCTGGAGAAACAATCAATCCATCAGCAACACTAATCATAGGTTTCATCTTAAGTAAAGTTCCAATGTAGTATTTTGCACTACTAAGACGCCCACCTTTGAAAAGATATTTGAGAGTTGGTGCTCCACCAAAAACTTGAGTATGAGGAATAATTCTAATCACTTCAGCGAGAACTTCTTGCTTAGTAGCTCCTTCTTCGATCATTCTTGCTGCAGGTAGGATAATTAAACTCATAGTTATTGAGAGAGTATTAGTATCAATTACAGTTACACGTTCATCAAAAAATTGTTTTACTACCATAGATGCTACGGAATAGGTTGCACTTAGTTTATTTCCTATAGAAAAAATAAGTACTTCTTCATATTCTTTTAGTGCCGCATCAATAGCATCCTTGAAAGCTTTAGGTGCGGGAGCACCAGTAGTTGGAAATTCACCTTTACGAAGACGGTCATAATATTCTTTATTAGTAATATTGACATTTTGTAATTTTATTTCTTCGCCAAAAATGACCTTTAGTGGTACTGTTCTAATATTGTATTTCTTTAAGTATTCAGGATCCATATCACAGGTAGAATCAGCGATAATACCTAATTTTTTCTTTTTGATTTTTTCAGACATTACATAACCTACTTTGCGTTTTTTCTAAAATTTAATTATTACTTGTAAATTAAATCTGTACGATAAATAAAGGTGAAATCTTTGGTTTAATCAAATAGTATTTGAATAAATAGTAGGAAATGCTTACTACAGAATAAGCTTTTTAATATTACTTTTCTGTTTTTTTACAGTAATAACTTTTGTTACATTATGGTCAAATAAAATTGATTTTCAATTCATTTTAAGATGAATTCTTTAAAATAAAGGAAAAATAAGTTAATTTAAATACGACTACTAGTAAATCCTGTTCGACTTCTATATAGTTTAATTTCTTGTTTAACATCAACTTTACGCATAATTTCAGAATAATTTTGATCGGATTGTTCTCTCAAATGATTTATTATTTTAGTAGATGTTTTAAGATCGGGATCTAATTCAAGTAATTTTTTAGTATTTTCTAGTTCTGATGGTCGGAAATTATAATTCCAATCAGCTGCTTCTATATATTCGCATATAATATGTGTCTTGTTAGTAATTTGATCATCAAACAAAATGGATGTAACTTTAGCAGATAATCTTTCATCATTTCTCTTTATTATATCAATATTAAGTAAAAGTAGATTTGAGAGCAAGTCATAATATTGCTCATATTTTTCTCCAAGGATTTCTCTACATGCAGTCTCGAGAGGGGATTTATTTGACATTTCTATATCTCCCATTAGTCAGCTATAATTCTATGATAAAAAGGTAATACTAACTATAAAAACAATTAGAATTTAAATAAAAAAGAAAAAGAGAATTTGTTAATTTAAGGTGGACCCATCTTATTTTCCACCAAACTCCTTCATTTTTTCTTTCATTTTTTCTAATTGTTCCTTTGTGATTTTTCCTTCTGCAACCATTTGTTTAATCTTGGCCATTCCTTCTGGATTCATTGACATGTGGGTCATAGGTGAAAGTTCAGCTTTAGCAACCTCTTCTTCATCTTCAATGATTAACTCTTTCAAATCAATTGTTTCGAGACCTTGGAATGAATAATATGTATTATATAAATCAGCATAGATTCCATCTTGCTTCATGAGTTCTTCATGACTACCATCCTCAACCATTTTACCATGATCAAGAACAAATATTTTTTGAGCGTCATGTATGGTAGATAATCTATGAGCAATTACAAAGGTTGTTCTATTTTCAAAGAGTTTTTTCTGAGCATTTTGGACCAATGATTCAGAATAAGCATCAAGTCTAGAAGTAGCTTCGTCTAATACTAATATTTTCGGATCAGCAAGCATTGTTCGTGCTATTGTTATCATTTGTCTCTGACCAGCGCTTAATTTTTTACCACCTTCATAGACTTTTGTTTCATACCCATCAGGTAATGCTTCAATAAATGCATCAGCCCCTAATATTTTGCAAATATTAAAAACCTCTTCATCTGAAGCAACACTCTTGCCATATTTTATGTTTTCAAGTACTGATGCTGTAAAGAGATATGGGTCTTGCAAAATTATTCCAATACTTTCTCTAAGAGATTTTTGAGTTACTTGGGTTATATCTTGCTCCCCTATTTTGATTGATCCTTCCTGAATATCATAAAATCTTGGAAGAAGCATGCTTGCAAGAGTAGTTTTACCTGCCCCAGTTTCTCCAACAAGTGCGACCATTTCACCTTCTTTAACTTTAAAGGAAATATCTTTTATAACATAATTTTCTTCTTCATAAGCAAACCAGACATTTTCAAACGTTACTGAATATTTTTCATTTAATGGTTCTGCATCCTTTGCATCTTCAATTGCTGGTGAAGCTTCCATTACGTCAATAACTCTATCAACTGCTCCTAAAGAATTCTGCAATTCTGGAAAAGACATTGATAACATTGTTATTGGTCGTAAAAATTGACTGGAGAGAGTAATACCTAGGAAAATTTCTCCTATAGACATATCAATTAGTCCACCAGCCCATAGAATAGTTGCAGTAGTTATAGAAGCGATCATAGTGATTATAGGCATAGTGATATTCATCATTAAACCAAATTTCTGGCTCATTTTGTAATATTGTTGATTTAAAACACCCATTTGTTTTGAAAGGGTTTCTTCTCTGTTAAATGATTTAGCAACAGCTGCTCCAGCAAAACTCTCAGCCATCTTACCAGAAACAATACCAAATGATCGTCTAATTTTCAATATAATCCTGCGACCAACATTACTAAGAATGGCACTAATAATTAGTGCGACTGGAACTGATCCTAAACAAATAACAATAACTTGCCAATTCGTTCTAGTTAGTAATAGTACTAGAGTAGCAACTAAAAGAATCATTTGTATAAATATTGATGTGAAAATATTGATACCAGTAGCTATTTGATCAGTATCACTAGTTATTCTAGCAGTGATGTTTCCACTTTGTTCTTTCTTCAAATAACTCATAGATGAATTAATGAGCTTGTGATAGAGTTTGGTACGAATATTATTTACTAAAATAGCGTTTGATTTTGCTAAAATACGTGTAGACCAAGAATTAAGGAAGAATCCAGTGAAATTCATTACCATATAGATTGCTGCTAGAATAAGAATAGCATTTTGAGTAGTAATTTCTCTATTAAAGAGAATAACATTACCATTACCTAAAATATTATCAAAAGCATCAATACCATCTGTTAAAATCAATGGACTAACTATCTGAGTTGCTGAATATATCATACTTATTATAGTCGCAAATAAAATTAGCCATCCAATTCCTTTTATGAATCCTCCAAGAGCTTTTATTAAAACTCCTACAGGTCGAGTAGCTTTTGATCTTTCAAGTGTTATTGGACCTCGTCTATGCATTCCCATACCCATTAATTTATCCCTCCATTTGTAGAAGATTCAAAATGTTCTCTTGAGGCTTGAATAATTTGTTCTCCCATAGGCAGGAGACTAATCATAAACTGATATTCGGGACAACGACGAATTAATTCATGATGAGTGCCAATATCGATCATTCTACCCTTGTCTAAGAAAATAATCATATCGGATTCTACTAAAGTTGAAAGTCTTTGAGTAACTATTATAGATGTTCTTCCTTTTATGAGCTGTTCCATAGCAGCACGTAATCTTGCTTCAGTTTTAATATCAACAGCTGAAGTAGAATCATCCAATAAGAGTAATTTAGGATTAGCTAATAAAGCTCGAGCGATGGCTATACGTTGTTTTTGCCCACCAGAAAGGGTTACACCACGTTCTCCAATAATTGTATCATATTTTTCCGGCATTGATTCTATATATGAAGCTATTTGTGCTCGAGTTGCTGCCAGTTTTACTTCTTCATCTGTGGCAAAAGGATTTGAAAATTTAATATTATCATTAATAGATGCCCCAAACAAAAAGATATCTTGTTCAACTAGGACAACATCTTCTCTTATATCGTAAGTTTTCATATCTTTAAAGGTATAACCATTTAGAGATATATGACCATCTGTTGGATCATAAAGTCGTAAGAGTAATTTTAGAATAGTGCTTTTACCAGAACCTGGACCACCAATTAACGCAACACGGGAACCAGGTGGAATCCTAAAAACAATATTGTTTAAAATATATCTTTCGGTTCCAGGATATTTGAATGAAACATCATTAAAGATGAGATCTTTTGACCAATCAGCTTTAATAGATTTCTTAGGTTCAACGAGTGGATCATCAAAATTCATAACATTCCAAATTCTATTTGCATTAACAAAACCTGCTTGTAAAGATAATAAACGCATTGGAATCATAAAATTAAGACCTACTAATTGAAGAAGTAATGTAAGTGAAGAAGTTAGTTGACCAGCAGTCATTTCAGATATAGAAACCCAATGAAGACCAAAACCAAATGCGAATACGGTAACAACAACTATAATAAGTGCAGGCCAATAAAAGGCACTAAGAAAACCTTCTTGTCTGGTTCTTTCAGCCAATCGACTACTTTTAACAGCAAATTTTTGATCTTCAACATCTTCATTATCAAATGAACGAACTACTTCAATCCCACGAAATGCTTCTTGAGTAGCAGAAGAAACATTGCCTAATTCAGTAGCTAATTCTCGTCGGACAGGTCCTATACGAGCTGCATAAACCCACGCAAGTATAATATAAATAATAAAACCTAAAGCAATACCTAAACCTATTTCCCATTTGCCTACACCAATAAAGTTGCTCCCAACAGGTATTCTAATAAAGAAATAAATATTCGACATAATAATGCTCAAAAACGAATTTATCAAATGTCTCATAGAAGGGTGATAAGCGAATCTTATTTGATTTGTTTCATTCATTCCCATACTAAGTAAAACGCCTGAATCATTCACATCATGAAAAGCCATAGAATTTTCTTGAACAACATCGAAAAATTCTTGTCGGATATCTCGTTCGAAACGATATCCAGCTAAACCCCATAAATAAGCACTTAAAAACGATGTTCCCCATGTTAAAAAGGCTGATCCAACAATAGCTAAAATTATCCATATGAATTTTTGGCCAAATCCTTGGGAGGCAAGTATATCTATGCCTAAACCCAAAAACATACTTGGAAGAATAGCAATAACAGCATTAACTAACATAAGAATACTTGAAGTAATCATTAATCCGGGATATCTAATTAATCCTGACCAAAACCATTGTTTAGCATTCTTATATTTTTCAATAGCTAACCTTTTTCTTATGTGAGTAGCTTCTTGCTGTATAATAGGTTTAAGATTTTTCGTTGCCAATTAGGTCACACCATTAAAATAATTCTAAATCTTTTTACTTTTATTGTTTATAATATAATGAAATCATACAAATCATACATATTTAACTTTTTTGTTTTATCATACAAAACATTCATAAATCTTGATAATAGATACTTAATATAAAAATCAAATTAGATGGGTTGTCAATGTTTGTTTATAGTGATGAAGATGATCAAGAAAAAAAAGATATCACTTTACGTGGAATAAATAAAGAATTATATGATCAATTCAATGAATATCGTTTAAAGTTGGGATTTTCAGCTGGGCAAGCATTTGATTCTCTTTTATTCACAGCAATACGACAACCTTGGAGAATTCAAGGACTTCGTTCTAGAAGAACATTTCAACATCCTGGGGTTAAACCAGAAATCATAAGTGATTTGGATCATTTGAGAGTAGATAAAAAAGATCTTATTTCTGCAGGAGCGAAAACGATGTTTCTCTTTAGAAATATCCCTGATCTAATTTTTGAAAAGGATGTAGATGGATCAATCCTTGCTAAGCACGTGAAAGCTATAAGTCATTCTAATGTAACATACTTAAGTAATGTTCCAAAACTTATACGTCTTGGTTTAGTTCGTAAGAAATGTGATTATGTTCATCCTACAGAGAAAGATAGTTTGAAAGATATCACCATACGAAATGTATCATCAAAAATTTATGATGAATTTATATCTTTAGCTAAGAGTGAAGGAATAACTACCGGGGAAATGGTTTCTAAATATCTCGCGGATATTTTACCATTTATTGAAGTTCATGATGTAATACAACATTTAGAAGATAGAGAATTTCTAGTAGTAAGACATGAAGATGATCTAACAATAACCAATGAGGATTTGGAAATACTTGGTGAACGTTGTGTGATATTTTACAAAATAACCAAATTAACATTTTCTAATACAATTAAAGAAGATCTTTTTTTGAAAAATGTATTAAAAATTATAAAATGCCAAGAGGTAAATCTTCCCATAAATATCCCCAAACTCATAGCATTATCACGAACAATTTATTGTAAAATAAATTCCTGTTGATTATTAAAATAAAAAAAGGAAGGTTAAATGAACCTTCAAATTAACTATTTTTTAAGAAAAAAATTTTTATTGATTATAGTTCTTTAATGTATTGTCCACCTATTCCCAGTAATTTAGTTTTAATAGGTGAATATTTTTGCTGTTTTATATCACTCTCTTCAGTAAATCCTAATTGAGCGATTTTTATATTCTCTTGTTTGTTAATCTGGTTTAGTTTAGCTAGTAATTGTTTCATGTAATCTTCATTTTTTGCATAAACACCTAAAACTGTTCCTATAGTAGAATCAATATTATTAGGATTAATACCTGTAAAAGCACATATTTCATTATTCTCTTCAATAATTAGAATGTGTCTCTTTGGATTTGGATTATTTTTGAGATTATCAAACATACGCATAGCAAAATCTTCACTTTGTTCATATTCTTCAGCAACAATTTTCACACAACTTGCTAAGTGTTTCTCAAAATCAAACTCTACAACTTTATCGGTTGATACCTTATCCAAACCACTAAAATCAATTGAGTAAACATAATGATTTTGTTGGGCTAGTTTATAACCCCATTTAAGAGCTTGTTCAGCAGAAATATTACATCGAGGACCAAACGTAGACAAGATTTGTTTTACTTCTTTCTTCTTTAAAACTTCTATCGTTTTATTGAAAAGAAGATCCCTCACTTTATCATGTCCCTTTAATACAGATGGTGGAGTTAAATTAGCTTTTTTAATTCCATCTTCACCGATATCAAGAACTCTTGAAGTTAGAAACCCAACCATTTTATCTCCACTAAATGCATATAATCTAGTTTCTGGATCGAATTCTGGTTGTGAATAGACTTCTTTTAGTCTTTCTTTATTGGTTTGGTGTGGTGCTATGAAATTCTTAGCTACTTCCATACCTATTCGTTCTTGTTCATCTTCAAAACCTGCATGATATGTTTTGATTTCATATTGTGTCATAATAATTCCTTCTAAAAAAAGATTATACTCTTTTCTTTACATATGTGAATATAAACATTCTCAATAATATGAGAAAAAATTATTATCTTTATGAGAATATAAAGGACTTTTTATAAGATAAATTTTTATGTTTTTTGTTATGATTTTAGCTATAAACAAGACCAAAATTCTAAATTGATTTACATTCATAAATCTATTATATTTTCAATATCTTGTATATATCAGTTACATGAACTAAAAGGTTGAGAAATTGAAAATACTACGAACAATTCGTTTCTGGTTTAGATCATTTTGCCTTTTACTAACAGGAAGAAAAATTAATCAGCAAGATTATCACCAGGAGTACAATCAAGTTGCTTCTTCGTATCATATTTGGCTTGAGAAGATGCATAAATATACTGATGTAATACTGGCAATTGATTTTTTTAATGACAAACAAAATCTTACATTACTAGATTTTGCATCTGGAACCGGTTATATCTCAAACCAATTACTAAGTAAATTACCTGATAAGGGATTAAAAATTACTGCTGTTGATATCTCAGAAAAAATGATTGAGAAAGCAAAAGAAACAATTAATGACAGTAGATGTAAATTCTTTATACAGGAGGGAATGACTTTTCTAAAGCAACAGAATACCGAAAAATATGATGCTATTTTTTGTGGTTTTGCTTTACCATATTTTAATCATAAGAGAATTATTCAACAATTTGCTAGAATTCTAAAAGGAGAAGGAACCATCCATTTAATTCTTAATTGTCAAGGTACTTTAGATGGACTACATGATATTTATCTTGAGGCTATGAAAGAATACCCATCAGCTGTTGAAAAGATTATGGAAATTAGAATTCAATTACCAAAAAATGAGCTGAAATTTAGTTCTTGGTTCCAAAATTATGGATTCAAAGTTATATTCATTCAAACAGTTAATGAGTTAGTAAGCTTTCCAACACCAGAAGAATTACTAATATGGTTGCAGAAAACTGGTGCAATTGCTGGAACAAATTTAATATTTAAACACCAAGATGAAATAAAAGAAATATTACTCAAAAAAATTGCTTCAAGATATTATAAAAATGAGAAATACACAATTAACCACAAATTCATACAAGCTATTTTTCAGAAAAACTAACAAATGCTAATCATTATAATTCATTCTGTTTTTTTCTTGCTAATGACACTCCTAGTAAATAAGCAGCAGCAAATAATCCAAGTGCACTAAAAAATCCCACAACAGGTGGAATTATTAATTTGTTAAAACCAATAACAGCACACACAGATACAGTAGTTGCTAATAATATTATACCTAACATACTCCCACAGAAAATTGCTAATTTACGTTTAATGATTTTTTCTTCTATTAGAAAACTTATTGTAAAACCAATTATGAGAGATGGTAATGTATAATAGAATACCAGGAAAATTATCAAGTAATTTGAATAATAGAAATTATCAACTAAATCGCTCCAGAAGAAGTAGAGAAAGAAGAAAAAAGATCCTAATCCTATTCCTATTATGAATATAATATTAAATATTTTTACTATGAATTCATTTCCTATCTTTTTTAGTGATACTTCGGTCATAGCTAGTTGTTATTCCTTTTCAATTAATAGATTTTTGCTAATCTAGTTGATAATCTTCAATATTTAGTGTTTCAATAACAGTGGTAATTTTCGTCAACTCATTAAAAGCATCAGATATATTATTCATACAATTTTGTAATTGAATAGAACCTGTACTAATTTTTTCTGTAGCATTACGTATTCCTTGACTGACTTTCATTTGAATTTCACCAAATTTGCCAGCAGCACTATTTAATTTTGTAAAACGATATTGCATATTAATCATAAAAATAGCACTCAATAAACCACTTGAGTTTGTAGGTACCACATTCATAGAAGCCAATTCTTGAAAAGTTTTAGTGGTTAAAATACCATAGATGAAATCAGGTACATACATTAAAACGAAATCAGTCGTTTCTACTGAATCAATATATTTCGTGATTTCAGATGCACGTCTTACAGCCTTTTTATTTAAACGATCGATCACCAATTTATCTAATTCTACAGTTTCATTTCCTTCAAATTCTTTAGGTATCATAAATTTACTATCAATAGGGATGAGCAAATCACTTTTTGGTAATTGAATAACAAAATCAATTCTTCCGGAAATATCGCGGGGTTGATATTGTTCTTTAATATGTTTTTCAGGTAAATTTGATAATAAAATACGAACAATATTTTCACCAAAACCACCCATTGAAGAAGGTTTCAAACGTAACATATCAAAAAATTTTTGCATTTCGCGTGTTGTTTGATCAACTGCAAATTGCATTTGTTTTGTGTAAGTATCAACTTCAGCACCTTTTCTACTATGGAGAATAATCTGATAAATTATTCCAATCAGCCCTAGTATACAAGCAACACTAATTAATATATAAAGCACTACATCAGCCATAATTCTACCTCACACAATCCTTTCATTTAAAATGAAAATTACTAAGATTGAATGTGTATTCTAACAGAAAATCTTCCTTTTAAGGAAGCGTAATATAAATTAGAGATATGATAGCTTTTTTTAAAGAAAAAACAAATATTGAACTGAGAGTGAGAATAGTGTCTGAATATAGATCGAAAATATGGGTAAAGAGATTAAGTATTATAGTAAGCGCATCGATTATTGTCACTATTACTATTGAAGTAGTAATTAATAATTTTGTTGAAAAATATTTCTTCGGGAGTATACTCATACCTGTTGTAGTAATTTGGATTATAATATGGCTAATAGAATTTTTAACGAGAGAAGACCGAGAAGACAAGAATCGTCTTAAAGCAGCAAAAGTTATTCAAGTTGATACAGATTCGACTGAAGTAGTTTTAGAAGAAACATAAAAACTAAAAGTTAAATTATCTAAATTCTTGAATTACTTTGTCAAATAAAGTGGAATCAATATTTCCACCTGTTATCACTGAAACAACTGTTCTGTTTTTGAATGACTTTTTGTTTTCTAAAATTGGAGTTATAGCTGAAGCTGCAGCTCCTTCAGCTACAATGTTATCTTCAGACCATAGAAGAGCTATACTTTTTCGAATAGCTTTTTCTTTAACAACAAAAACTTCATCAACTAATTCTTTTATAATATCGAAAGTAATAGAACCTTTCTCAATACCACCATACATCCCATCTGCAATAGAATCCTTCATTTTAACATCAACAATTTTCCCAGCTTTCAAAGATTCATAAAAAGCAGGGCAAGCTTCTGTTTGAATGCCGTAAATTTTTATTTTAGGACTTATATTTTTAGCTGCGATAGCAATACCTGCAAGAAGACCTCCACCACCTAAAGGTACTAAAATATCAGTAATGGACGGGAGGTTAAAGAGTATCTCAAGGCCAATTGTTCCTTGCCCAGCAATAATAAATTTATCATTATAAGCTGAGACATATGTTAGATCCAATTTTTTAGCTTGCATTAGAGCATAATTTTCAGATTCATCATAATTATTTCCGAACAATTCTAATGTAATAGGAAATTGTCTGATTTTTTCCAATTTGTTAATTGGTGTATTAATAGGAACAATAATTTTTGCTGGTATATTAAGTTGAGTTGCAACGACTGCAACCGCTTGAGCATGATTGCCTGAAGAAGCAGTAATAACACCTTTTTGTTTTTCCTCTGGTGTTAGATTAAGTAACTTATTGTATGCTCCTCTAATTTTAAACGAATTAGTTATTTGTTGATTTTCTAATTTTAAAAAAACACCACCATTACAGAGTTTACTTAAATATTGAGATTGATAAAGAGCTGTTTGTTTAATGTAAGGGTTTATTGTTCTTTGAGCTAAAATAATTGCTTGATATTCAATCATAATTATAGAAGTGTCAAAATATGTTTTATTCTTTGTGTAGCTGTCTATAAATCATCTTAATTTACTTTTTAGTTAAAATTAAAGTATTGAAAAAAAAAAAAAAAAATAAAAAATTATTATAAAAAATATCAAAATTTTTTTTAAAAAACTAATTCTATAAAGTAAATTAATTGATTTTTGTTATTTTATAAGGGGATTCATTAAAATGTTAGAAAAAGAATCTATAATTAACGAAGGAATTTTATGACAGACGATTCAGATAATGTAATTAAGATTGATTGTCTAGGTGAAACTTGTCCTATACCATTAGTTGAGACTAGAAAAGCTATCAGGAAAGCTTCACCAGGGGATGTTATTGAAGTAATTGGTGATCACAAGTCATCTATGAAAGAGATACCTATGGCAGTAGAAGCACTTGGCTTGGAACTTCTAAGCGTTGAAGATAAAGGTAACAAATGGATGATTAGAATAAAAATTCCTAAGGAGAAGAAATAAACATGGCAGAAAAAGCAACTATTATTGTTCATAGTGGTGATTTTGATAAAATCTATAGTGCTTTCATTATAGGAAACGGTGCTCTCGCTATGGGAATGGATGTTTCTATGTATTTCACTTTCTGGGGATTACAAAGACTCAAAAAAGGAGCTTTGGCAAAAGGGCCTCTCTCAAAAATGAATATGTTGGGTTTAGGAAAATGGATGATAAAACGTAAAATGAAAAAGGTTAATGTTCGACCACTAGAAGGAATGTTATCCGATTTCGTAGAATTGGGAGGAAAGATCTTGGCTTGTGATATGACCATGGATATAATGGGATTAAAGAAAGAAGACCTTCGAGAAGATGTCATTACAGAATATTGTTCTGTAGGGACTTATGTTAAAGAAGCAAAAGAGTCGACAATGACTCTTTTTATTTGAGGAGATGATAATATGAATAATAAATTAATTTATTTAGATAATTCTGCTACTACTCGACTTGATGAGAGAGTATTAGAAGCAATGACTCCTTATTATTTTGATACATATGCTGTTGCTACTTCTGAATTTGCTTACACATTAGGAATAATATCTCGAGAGGGATTAGATGAAGCAAGAACCAAGATCCTAAATAAATTAGGTGGAGCATCAGAAGAATTAGTTTTTACTTCAGGTGCAACAGAATCGAGTAATCTAGCTATTAAAGGTGTTGTGAAAGCAAAACAAAAGGAAGGTAACCACATCATCATATCAAAAATAGAAGATTTTCCAGTGTTAAATAGTGCTAAAGCATTAGAAAGAGATGGATTGAAGGTTACTTATTTAGATGTAAATAAAGAAGGAACAATCGATTTAGAACAATTGAAAGAATCAATAACTAAAGAAACCATTCTAATATCAATCCAACATGCTAACCAAGAAATTGGTACAACACAAGATATAAAATCAATAGCTGAAATTGCTCATGATAAAAAAATTACTTTTCATACTGATGCTACTCATACATTTACAAGATTACCTATTGATGTAAGTAAAATACCAGTGGATTTAGTTACAATATCATCACATACAATCAATGGTCCAAGAGGTATTGGTGCATTATACATCAGAAAAGATACCCCGATAAAGAAACATATGGATGGGGGATTTCAAGAATTCAATATGCGAGCAGGAGTTGAGAATATTCCTGGAGCTGTTGGTTTTGCTAAAGCTATTGAATTAGTTACCAAAGAAGAAAATGACAAAATAAAAAATATGAGAGATACATTAATACAAAAGATACTGAAAGAAATACCTGATACAGATTTAAACGGTCATCCTACAAATAGAACACCACAAAATGCAAACATCACTTTTCATTTTGTTGAAGGGGAATCAATAACTTTACACTTGGATATGAACGGAATTGCTGCAAGCACAGGCTCAGCGTGTTTTAGTAGATCATTAGAAGCAAGTCATGTAATATTGGGTATAGGTGGAGATCATGAACAAGCTCATGGTTCGTTACGATTCACTTTTAGTCGATTTAATGAAATGCATGAAGTAGATACAGTTGTTGAAGTACTCACCGATATTATAAAAAGATTAAGAGTAATAAGTCCATTAAGAAAGAAGTAAAGGAGCAAAGAAAAAAATGAAATTACAATATAGTGCAAAAGTTTTGGAGCATTTTAAGAACCCAAGAAATGTTGGGGAAATAGAAGATCCAGACGGAAAAGCGGTAGAAGGGAGTCCAGCATGTGGAGATATGGTTGAATTAACCCTAAAAGTAGATGAAAAGACAAAGAAAATAACTGATATCAAATTTAGAAGTTATGGTTGTGCATCAAATATAGCTACCGGCTCAATTATTACTGAATTGGCAAAAGGAAAAACTATTGAAGAAGCTAAAAATATCTCTTGGAAGACTGCTTCCGAAGAATTAGGTGGATTGCCTGCAATTAAAGCTCATTGTTCAGTTTTAGCTGTGTCATCATTACGTGAAGCTATTAGAAATTATGAAGAGAAACATGGTATTGTTGAAAAAGCAGAACCTACAACAGAAGATGTTGTTAAAAGTCGCTTAAGACATGTGATGAATCCTTTAACAGGCTTAGATGTCATTCGAACTAATCTAATTTTAGATATTAAAATAGAAGAAGTTGAGGATAAGAAAGTTATAACAGTATCAATTGACTTACCACCTGACCATCAATTTGCTAATAATCTTCAAGAAGAAATCAAAGAGAAACTTGAGCATAGATATGATGTAAAAGAAGTTATTGTGAAATTTAACCAATAATTTCTTGTTACTTTTTTTACTATTTTATACTAAATTACTTAATAAATAATTAAACCAACATTATTATGGGATAATTATGACCAAATATGAAATTATCATTAATAGAAAAGAATGTATTCAATGTGGAAATTGCTATAATCTAGATCCTGTTCATTTTGAACCTGATACTAATTATAAATCAATGGTAGTTCATGGTGAAACAAATTCAGAAACATCACAAGGGACATTCGATGATGATGAAATTGATATAGTAAAACAAGCTGCAGAAGAGTGTCCATCTGAAATAATTTCCGTTAAAGAATTATAATATTTTAAACCTTAATTTTTAGATAAAAAAAAAGAAGAGCTAAGATCTCTTCTTTATCGGTCGAATTATTACTCCAATAGCTAGAACAACAATACCAAAAATAATTGGTAGTAAAGTTAGGGGACTTTCAACTGTTGGAATTTCCGAGGATGTCCAGTTTACTTCTAGAGTGTATATCAATTGTCCAGATGGATAATATGGCTTTGTTGCGGTAACACTAATTACTTCAGCTTCATCAGAAGCAGGTAAATGCACTTCATAAATTCCACTTCCTAAATTAGTTGTTGAATATATAGAGCTATTATAGCTAACTGAAACCGTAGCATCATCAATTGGTTTTTTAGCTTGATCATAAACGAAATATTGTATTGTGTGTGTTGGATTCTCAAGCAATTCATAATAAACATCAATTATTACTTGTTCAGCTAGATAGGGGAGATAGATATAGGTAGTTTGAGTAATGTAGACTGGGATGAAGAAATATAGTGGGACTAAAATAGGAGTAATTATGGGAATAAATCGAATTATTACTGGTTGAATAATTACTGGATTTAAAATTACTATAAGGAACATAATTTCAATTATCCAAAGATCAAGGTGGATAACGATACTAACCTCAAAATGTAATTCATAAATCAGAATAATTATTTCAAAAATTTGATAGACAACAACTATTTGATAATAATAGACCTTAATCTCGATATTCTGCCAAATAATTACAAAAATCAATTCAACAATTGTAAAATAGTAAATAATTGTATATTCGTAAAACATTATGATGAATCGTTCAATAACAGTGGTCATGTAAATAATAATTGTAACAAAATCATAATCAAGGACTATTTTGTCTTCATAAATTGATATAACATATACATCAGAAGCAATAACAAGTACACTTTCAATAAAAGCAATAGTTAGATATTCTCCATCATACCATTCTAAATTTGGGTAAACAGGGAAATCACTGAAAACAGGGATTTCTGGTTCTTCTTCTTTTTGGTAAACAACATCTAATAAGCCAGTATCGCTGGGAGGTTCATATAAAGCAGTAACACTATAAATGAAAACGAAATTAATTATCCATGTTCTAGTATCAACGCAATATAAATCGAATATTAAACCAAAGTAATTAACCAAAACATGATAGTAATCACCGTACTCAGCAACTTTAACATGAAAATCAGTGTTAAAAACATCTAAAGAACGAATATCTTCTTGCCAAAGGATAGTAAAATCATTTATGCGAAATGTCCAATCTCCAATGGAACCATACATTACAGTTATCTTGATTCCTGTAGGTAGATTGATGATCATAGATGTATTAGCAAATTCAAATGAATACATCTCAAATGACACAATTAACTTAGTCTCTAATGGTTCCAAAGTAACAATTTGCGAGAGAACGGCTTTAAATGACTCATCACTTTGGTATACCTCAAACATCATAGTATTATTTAGATTGACTTGAGTCCAACTGGAATTAACTGTAGTAATTTCAATTGTAGTATCATCAAAAGTAAAGGTACCATCCTTAGTAGTATAATCATTTCCTGTTTGATCAGTCACTGAGGTTGTACTATACTTCAAATCTTCCGGGCTAATTGTAGCATTTGCTCCAATTAAAGGCATCATAAAGAATAAAGTCAAGAAAAAACTGGTATAAAGTATTTTTTTATTCAAAATAACTTCCTCCAATAATATAACTCATATTATACACAAATAATTCAATAATGCTTTAAGAAGTTTTATTATTTAAACAAAAAGTAGTTAGTAAAAAAATAAGTGAAGAGGAAAATGAAATAAAATTCATTTCCTAATCAATTAATTTTTGAAGCTTAATCATATCTTTAACAGAAGCACTAATTTTGACCCATTTCTTCCTAAATGCTTTGAAAGCATCTATTTCACCGTGCATCATTCCAATAAATACTGTTCCAGAAAGAGTGTAAGAAATATCAGGATTGTCAACTTTACCTTCTTTAATGGGTCCAGGAACACCATCAACAATGATGAAATGATAGTATTCATCTAAATCAGTGAAATAATACTGAGCTTTTTTATTCCATTTATTGAAGGTCTTTAGATTATCTTCTCGAGTGAATTTCTGACGGGTTTCATCGAGGACAGCTAAAACTTGTGTTCTATCACTTGGTTTGGATTCATCGATAATTGTCTCTTCTTCATTTTCATCGTAATCTTTTGGTTTAATTCTAGCTTGATTACTGTCAAGAATAGGTAAGAAAAGTTCACGTTCATCTTCGATGAGTTCAATAACATCATATTCACAGTGATGATAGCATTGACCACATCCAATACAAACCTGATCATTTATTTCTGCGAGATTGTTATCATTTAATTTTATTGCTCCTACGGGGCAGAATTTAACACATTCAGAACATCCTGTGCATTTATCAATATCAGGAATTGTTGCTCTATGAAAGCTTTTCAAAATATAGGGCAAGTATCCTCGATTATAATTACCAATTATTCCACAGCAATCCCAACAACAATTACAGAAAATATCTATTGGATATTTAGCCTTGAAATCCTTTAATGGAATAATTCTAGTTGCTTGATGGATGCACCCTTTATCTTGAAATCCTTTAATCATTGTTATTGCTTCAGTCTTGGTTATTTTTCGAGCAATACCTTGTTTAAGAACATGTTCAGCACCAGGACCAATTGAAATGCAAGTTTCCATTGGCATATCCGATCTACAATGATCACCAATCAATTCTTTTTCAAATCGACAGAAGCAATGACCTACTGCTATAGTTTCATCTTCATCAATTTGTTTGAATATTTCTAAAACACTCTTTGTAGCGAATATTCGATTTTCATTCTTTGGTAGTTCTTGGGCAACTTCAATGGTTGCTGTAGCTGGGGGAGCTACTGAAAGAACCTTTATATGTGCTCCAACATCACGCATAGATTGATTGATAATTTCTTCATTCCCTAATCTATAAGCAGATTCGAATAATTCTTCCATCCTTTCAGCGAATAATACTGTTTCTTCATTCTTCTCCCCTCTCATTAGATAGAGTTCAAACCAACCTGGAAAGATGGTCATAATATGATAAACATCATTATCATTTTCATCTTTTATGATGGCGATTGGTCCTTTGTAAGCCAAAGCATCAATTATCCTTTGGATATCCTTTTCAGGAAGATCTATTCTTGTTTTAAGACTAGATAGAGTATGATTACCTCCACCCATTTTTAGCATGAAATCAATTTCTTCCGGAGAGAGAGCTGCATCAAAAATATGATAGATTTCATCACTTAATTGGATAGGATGTATAGATTGTTCATTCATTAAATCAGCTAATTTTTCAATCTTGTCTTTATGAGTTCTCCAAATTTTTCCTTTGGAGTCAACAATTTCGTCTACTTTACCATTTTGTTTACTTGATTCTATCTCATTATCCATGATATTCACCATTGTTGGGAACCAAACAAATTGAAAAGAATCAGAAGTAACTAGTAAAAACTGTCTAAAATTATTCTGGTAATATTTAGTAATCTATCTCCATAGGTATGATTCTTTCTTATTGTTGGTAATATTTTCTTATAGTTGTTATATGATTTTACAATAAATTATAATTAGTGAATAAATAGTTTTTGACTGAATATTCATATTTTTTATTGGTTATTGTTTTTGTTCTTTCTTTTGTTTTAAAAGTGCTTCCTTGTTTGGAATATTGTTTTTTAATAAAAAAGGTGCCCATTTAAAATCTACTTTGTCAATATTTGCTTCCCAATATAATAAACGGTCAAATAACCAATCACATATTTTGGTTATTACCTCATCAACATTTTTTTGATTAGCAGCATAAACAAATGCTGTTATTGCGTACATTACGAACCCCATAGCATGTGTTTCTACTTGAATTGTCCCAACAACATGCCCCATTGCTCTAGCAGCAGCACAAGCAGCGGGATTTTCTTCAGCTACTGCTGTTGCAGCATTGTGTGTAGAATGAGCAGCCTTTTTAGCTATAGGCATTTTTATTTTTCCAGAAGCCCATGTTTTCGCTGCTTCAATAGCTTCATGTGGACGTTTATCTTGTGGATATTTCTCTTCAAAAATCGGAAGTACATGTTCAGCGCATTCAATAGTCCATAAAACCAAAGTTCTATGTTTTTGTTTTTCAATCAGTTTCCTAATTGGCTGTAAACAAGCACTTTCTCTCGAAACCAAAAGTTTTTTCATAACTATTCAGCTTTTTTTCCAGTAAAATTCATTTGTAGGTTATACTTTTATGATAAACAAATAATGATTCTGGACCATATTTCATCGTTTTAATTAACATATCTCGGCCTATAATTTCATCAATTGTTTTTACCATATATGCTCCTGTAATATACCAAAGTCTTCGCCCTCCAGACATCTGTTCAAGGATATCAAAATCACTAGCTGTTACTGGTCTTTCTGCTTGTAATGATAATTCACTAATGATTTTGAAATATTCTCGTGTGTATTTTCTGGTAAGTCTTTTATTTGTTAAAATTTTATAATCTTTAAAGGTTAAATCCTGTTCCTGAATTCTTTTGTTTAACGTTAAATAAGTAGCAAGTCCTTCAAGAAATGTATAATATTTTATTACATTAAGCAAATCTAATGAAGTTTTTATTTCATTAAGTGATTTAATGGGATGATAATTAAAGTAGACTACATGATGTAGTTCATGCATTGAAAAATAAAGCAATTCTTTGGGATCTTTGTGAAATAATGGATAACCAAGATTAATATAGGCATTATTTTTATTTGCAATACCTATATCATAACCTATCATTAAATAGAGTTTGCATTTAATGTTTTTTTCAGATGGGATGAATTTCTCTATTTCTTGAAATTCTTTAATAAAAAAATTCTTTCGTTCAATGATGTATTCTAGTGCAGAGAGAATTTTTTGATTATATTGAGGTCCTTTGTTTTTTTCTTTTAATATAATCTCTTCCCAAAACTCTTTGATTGTTTTTGTAGTTGATTGAGATAAAAGAGCATTATCATGAATTTCTTTAGCTGCTTCATGTTTTAATATAGTTAGGAAATTTTCATTATTTGGAATATTCAGGTACGTTAAAACCTCATCTATAAAGGAAGTATCAATTGTTACTTTTAATGTCATTTAAATCACAGTATTCTAAATAATCAATATGAAATAATATACAACTACTTTTTAAGATTATAAAATTAATTTATGAAAAAAAGTAAGGAATCTAAGATTTCTTAGATTCAATATAGAGAAATTCTCGTATATTATCATGGGAAGTTAGTGCAAGTAGTTTTTCCACTTTACCATCTTTTGCAAATATGAATCTCAGAGCTTTTAGGTACTCACCTTCAAATTCTGTTTCGTTATAAGGGTCTAGGCGTTCTTTATAATCACCTAATATAGCAAATAATTGACCCTCTTCAAGAATAATCTCTAACTTAGATTTTTCATACTTATAGGTACCAAGAAGTTTTTTTAGCGCAGCAAGTTTTACTTCAGCTTTAGGGTTCTTGAAAAATTCTGTTATTTTCTTCTCTTTAGGATATTTACCAACAGGCTGAACAAGAACGACAAATTCATCTTCTGTTTCAAGTTCAAATAACTTGTCAAGTTTATTTTGTTCATAATAACCAATTGCACATGTTCCAAGTTTTACTGCTTCACAAGCCATGTAAAGACTTTGACTGAGTAATCCTAGATCAATTGCTATAAATTTATGTGCAAGAATAGTATATCTCCATTCTGTTCTGTATGGCACAGCTATCCAGAAGAAAATAACCTGTGCTTTACCAACAAAATTCTGACTAAAAGTTAACTCGCCAACTGTTTTTTCTGCATCTTTTATTTCTTTGATAAAAAGGAGTTTATGTTTAAATGAGATATAACGGTATAATCCAGGCTTAAGGCTATCAACTCTGTTAATAACAAGGTAAGTTTCAAAAGGACTTTTAGCACCTGAAGAAGGTACCGTTCTAAAAACACCTCGACCAGATTTTGATTCTCGCTTCAAACCTTGAGTACACCAAAGTAAAAATGATAGTTCCTCAAGAGATAGAGGTTCTTCTGTGTATTTTCGTCTACTTTTTCGAGTATTGACAATACTCAAAAAAGGTGTTTTTCCTATTTTAAAATCTTCAGGAGAAACCAAATCAATTAGGTTAGCATCTGTAGTATAGGGTCTTTCAAAAGGAGGAGGAGGAATTTTCTTTTCTTCATCAGATTCAGGTACTTCTTTTTTGTATTCTTCCGTATCAAAGAATTGTAAGAATTTTCTATTTTCTTTCATACTTATATTTTAGCTGTTATTAATCTTTAATTATTTTTGTTGTTCTAGGTTTCTTTCTTTATATTTATTCTAATATTAAATTAAATAAATCAGTGAAAAAAGAATAAAAAGAAGTTTTAACTTCTCTTCTTCTTTGACAAAATTATTGAAATTAATGTAATAAAAGGCATTGATGCAGCTATAGCTATTATTGGTATAGTTCCTTCGCTAGTTGGTGTTGTAGTTGTATCAGTAGGCGTTGGTGTAGGTGTTGGAGTTACTGTTGCAGGTGGGTCATTAGGATCAGTAGGATCAGTTTCTTGGTTAATTTCGATGTTATCATCATAACCATCTCCGTCTGTATCAGCTAACAGAGGATTTGTTATCCATCCATCAACACCAACCCATACTTCCTCAGAATCTATTATTGTATCTCCATCTGTATCAAACATGTAAGGATTGGTACTATAACAGTAAATTTCTTCCCAATCGAATAATTGATCAAAATCAGTATCGGGTGCAATAGGATTTGAATTATAGAATAACTCTGATAGATCATCTATGTGGTCGCCATCATAATCAGCTTGCCCAATATTGAATGTTGAGCATCGTTCTCTACTCCAAGAAACCTTGCCAGATTTCAACACGCCATTAACACCTAAGCAATAAAGCGAGCCATCTCCACTAGGACATATGATTTCCACTATTTCATCATTGTTAAGGTCAATAGCTAAAGGAGTATTTGTTATATTGGCTCCATTATTGTAATTAAAGATCATATCTCCAGTATTATTTACACAATAAGCCTGATTATACAAGTTAACAGTAATAATATCCATTATATTATCATTGTTAATATCAACAACAATAGGTTGTGAATCTCCTTTCGATACTAATATATTAGACCATAATTTATCTCCATGACTATTAAAACAGTATAATATTCCTTGAGACTCTGTTATAACCATACCTGGTTTTGCTGCAAGGATAATAATTTCTAACTTATCGTCTGAATTAACATCTGCAACAACAGGACTCGAGAAAAGTGTTGTTTTTGAAATATCCAAATATTGGAAATAAATCTCAGTAGGATCAGAGGCATTTACACATACAAATGTATCAGCATCAACATAAAATAGAAGTTGATAAACTCCTGTTCTATTTAAATCTGCTAAGACGATATCTTGTGGATGAACCATATTCCAGCTATTATCAGCATATTGTATGTCGCCTAAATGATCGTAACATATCGGACCTGTTATACCTGGAACTATTATCTCTAATTCAGGTGTTTCATCAATATTTCCAACAACTGGTGAATCACCTTGATAATTAGCATGGGAAGCATTCCAAAGGTATTCTCCTTGATGACTTAAACATATTAGATTATTTATTGAGTCACCAACGAGAATTTCATAATAACCATCTAAATCTAAGTCAACAACTATGGGTTCATTATAGATTGATGCATTCAAGTATATTTTCCAATTTTGGAAACCATCTTTATCAAAACAGTAGAGGTTGCCATCTGTAGATGCAACTAAAACATCCATTTTTCCATCTAAATCCAAATCTGCAACTGCAGGACTTGCGACAACATTATTGTTAACTAAGCTTTTCCAGACTTCATTTCCTGTATTATCAACACAATAAATGTAATGATCGTTTGATCCAAAAACAATCTCAAAATTTTCATCTGAATTAACATCGATGAAGGCTGGAGAAGTTTGTATTTGCCCTCCTGTTGTAAAACTCCATAATTGGCTTAAACTAACAGAATCCTTCAACTCAAAGTCATCATTATATAAAGTAGATGATTTTTCATTGGTAGAAAATGTACAAGGAATAATAAGCAAACTACAAACAATCAAAACTACGAATCCTTTAGTGAATTTCATATTATCTCCTCAATAAATTTAATAGCCATATATTTTTATTTAAGTTTAAATTCTTTTTTAAAATGAATAAGATGTTATTTTTGGAATTACTAGAAGTAAAAATCTTTAGTTAAAAAAGAAAAACAAGATGATGGAACAGTTTTCTATATTAAAGATAATGGGGTAGGTTTTGATATGGAATACTATTACAAGCTGTTTGGCTTATTCCAAAGGTTACATAGTTCAGATGAATTTCCTGGCACAGGTTTCGGTTTGATAACTGCGAAACGAATAATTGAAAAACAAAAGGGTAAAATTTGGGCTTACGGAGAGATTGACAAAGGTGCAATTTTCTATTTCACTTTACCATGATAAATTGGTTAGTGAAAGTAGTTATTCTTTCTTTTCAAATTTAAGTGAAACTGAATTTATACAATATCTTAAACCAGTTTTATCTCGAGGTCCATCATCGAAAAGATGTCCTAAATGACCACCACAGTTTTTACATACAACCTCAATTCTCTTCATACTATGTGAACGATCAATTTTCTCTTCGATTTTAGCTTTATCAATAGCATCATAATAGCTTGGCCAACCACAACCAGAATCAAATTTAGTTTCCGAAGAAAAAAGTTCAGTTCCACAACCAGCACATTTGTATATCCCTTTTTCTTTATGATTCCAAAATTCTCCAGTAAATGGTCTTTCAGTATCTTTTTCTCTTAATACTTGATATTCTATTTTTGATAATCTTTTCTTCCATTCTTCTTCAGATATTTCTTTATTTGAATTCATTTAATAAAACCTCAATTATATTATTTATATTATGTATAGTTACAAAGTGATTAATTCTTATGTCTTTAATAACTAAATAAATTCTATAATTTTACTTCTAAAAGTAAAGAAGATTATTCAAGTAAATTTGAGATTCTTTGATTTTTGCTTGATGAATTTCATTTACTATTCGTTCTATAGGATATGGATTATTGTCCTTTAATTTTATTAAATAGAATGGTTTCATTACATTTGAATTTTCAATTAAACCACTTGAATCATCTAGGATTTCTATTTGGAAAATTTTAGCATCATTCCAAGATTCACATGTTTTATAAATCCCCCAGAGATTAGTCCCATCCCAAGACATATCAGAAATTCCAACAGCGACATCATAGATCCATCCTTCAATTACACAATCCTTTGTAAAAGCAATAAGTTTGTTTTGACCACCTGGAGCCCAAAAATGAGTTCCATTCCAAGTAAAAGGAGTATAAAGATCAATACCAACTAAGTCTATTGTTCTCTGAACAGTGCAATTTTTATCCAATTCGAACAATTTGTTTCCTCCTCTATTTGTTATATAGAGATATGTGCCATCAGTTGCAAGACCTTGACGACCACCAGTTTCACTTTCCGGTATTGGAAATGAATCATAGATAGTAACTGCTGTATCATTTACTTTGAATTTAACAATCTTTAAGAGGGTATGATCATTTTCCCAAAAATATTCCCCATCATAACAAAAACCTCTGGGTCCAGCAATTTCAGAGCTATTTACAGAAAAAGTAGTATAGGCAGATGTGATAGGATCAATTTTCAATAATTTTCCTGTTTCTAGTTTCCAAATATATCCATTAGCATATTCTATAGCCCAACCAAAACCTAATCCTGCTCCAATATTTCTAACGACATTTCTTGTTTCATCGTTTGGTGGAAAAACATACAAAAATCTATCTTCAGCATCACCGGGAGTATATCCTAAATTTGTATGCTTGATGTCTTCAAAACCCAGCTCTGGAATAGGTATAAATCCTTCACCAAAATCATTATTTGAACTGATAAGAGTAGTGGAGTTATCTAACGACTTTATTGCAGTATTATTATCAAATCCATCAAATTTATTTCCAGTAACAGTTGCATGTGAAATACCTGCTGCTTGTATAGCTGGAATATCTGTATTATTGTAATTATAAAAATAATTACCTTCAAGAGTAACATTTGAATCGATAGCAATAAATGGTACATGTCCTCCTGCAAAAATATTATTTTTAATCATGACATCATAATTGTATTGCTCTAGAGCAATCTCATGATTGCCATTTTGATATAGTAAATTATACTCAATTATAGGCGAGGATCGTTCCATATAAAGTCCTTCAAAGTTAATCCATCTAATAATTGAATGACTAATTTGAGCTTTTGAATTAAACTGAGATATTCCCATTTGGGCATATTCAATAATGACATAATTGAATAGTGTATCATTAGTATTGTATAATTCAAATCCTCCCCAATCACCATTACAAGGATCATCAGCATCAGAAGTAAACCAAATTTGCTCTGTTGATGTACCATTAGCAATTAAGGTTCCACCAACAACTGCAAACCCATAATTTTGAGGATTTTTATAATCATTGCCTGGTATAAAACTTACATGTGTTCCTGGAAGAATTGTTAAAGTAACGCCTTTTGGAATTACTATACTTTCATTAACTAATATACTACCCGACCACGTTTCATCTTGTGCTATAATACCACCTTTAATGATGATTTCATCAATTGGATTTTCATTATCTTTATTTAAACGAACTAAATAATAAATTAAAACTGAGGTGCTTGCAATTAAAACAATCGTGATGATTGAGATTAGTAATTTTTTATTCAATACCAATTGTGTTTGCTCCTTTTACCCCAACAAATTAATCTCCTTATATTAAATAAAAAGTTATTTCATATTGTTTATTGCCTTATTATTACAAAAAAAGATTCTTTTTACCGTATAACTAAAATTTAAATTTACTAGATATCATATTGATTGTTTAATTTACTTGAAAATATTGTTGATTTAAATAGAATCTAAAGAAAATTATCCACATTCAGAAAAAACTCCTGATCTGATTAATACAAACCTTTTCGGATATTTTCGAATAGATATCCATACAAATAATATTTTAGAAACAAATAAAAGAATGCTTGAAATTTGCTCATTGCATTCGATAGAAGAATTAAATCAAGAATTTATTAAAAACTGTTCAAAAGAAAATAGTTTTTGGTATAATTTTAAGTCTCAATTATTAACAAATAATCTTGTAGAAAATTATACTTAAGAATCTAATTTTACTGGAAAACCAAAATTGTATCTTAAAGTAAATGCTCAACTCTCTCCTGATAGTAATTATTTTGAATAATAAGAAGTCATGAAATTCTAGATAAGGAAAAATATTATCCTGAATCATTGAAATCAATGGATAAAGTAGCAGATATCTTATTTAAAAAAATTAGAGTAGAAAATGAGAGTAGCAATAATTTCCTTTATTTATATGCATTAAGTCAAGTACCAAGTGATAATTGCCTCAAGTTTTTAAAAAAATATCTTAATATGTTTATTTATGAAATATTTACTTTTCATTTGCATTGTGCAATTGGATTATTAAATCAAAAAGAACATGTTCGGATATTGTTTATGAGTTCAAAAGGTTATCAAAACAAAGTAATGAATTTTGTAACGAATTTTGACTGGAATGAGTATGCCTTGGCAACAGTCACTGGAATCGGTTATAACTATTTTAAAATGGGTATGGCAAAGAAGCTATTAAATATTTGAAAAAAGCAACAGAATTAAAAGAAGATGATTTTAGAGTATGGTATAATTTAGGGAAATTATATAGTGACTTAGAGGAGTATGAAAAAGCAAAAGACTATTTCCATAAAGCTCTAGCTTTAAATCCAGATGAATACACAATTTATAGTGATATAGGAAGAATATATTATATTGAGAAGGATTTTCACGAAGCAAGAAAATACTATTATCAAGCTTTTAAAAGAGAAAAATATGATACAATAGTGCTTTCAGCATTAGGAATGATTAACTTAGAACTGAAGTATTTTTATAAAGCTAGGGAGTATTTTGGCAGAGTACTTGAAATTGATCCTGAAAATGAACAAACATTAATTATGCTTGATAAATTAAAAGAAGTTTTCTAATAAATTCAATAATTTAAGTGAAATAATTTTAAAAATTTAAGGGAGAACGTTTTTACTTACCATCAAATTGTGCCTTTGCCGAAATAAATATCTAGTCCTTACAGCAGAAGCGAGGGCCGAGCATTCTACGGTTTATTTTTTATTTTTGATTGTTTTTTTATGAAGTAAATTATGCCTAGTTGTAACTAGGTTTTTTTGAACACTTGAAGAAGTAGTAGCTATTAGAATTACTATATTTTTTTGTGTCAAATTAAAAAATATGAATGTTTTTATATGCAAAAAAAGCTAACAATTAGCTAGTGAAAAAATATGACAGTAAAAGTAAAAGATATGACTACCAAAGAATTGCAACAATTGATAGCAGAGACAGTCAATGATATTATCGAAGATTTAATGGAAGATATACTTGGGCTGTCAAGTGATGATTATTTACAATCTATAGCAGAAGCAAGAAAAGAATACCTTGAAGGAAAAATCACCAAGCTTGAGGACTTGTCTTGACTTTTGAAATTGTACTAGCTAATAGAGCAGTAAAGGATCTAGAAAAAATAGAGGAGAAAATAAAGGAGAGAATCATCTCCACATTAAAAGAGTATGCTGAAAATCCCGTTTCACATGTAAAAGAAGCTTACAAATCCTAAGCTTGGTTCATATCGTTTTAAAATAGGTGATTTTAGAGTTATTTTTGATATTGATAATAAAACCATTGTAATTTTAAGAATAGGTCATAGAAGATCAATTTATAAGTAACGCTTTTTCGCATTATATATTCTAGTTAGAAACACCACTAGCGTGTTCTTATCATTACAGCGTGTCATTACCGAACTGGATTGCCAGCCCTTCAAGAAGAAGCGAGAGCCGAGTATTCTACGGTTTTTATTTTTTTTTTGTAGTCTGCCTAGTTTAGACTAGGTTATTTGAACACTTGAAGAAGAAATAGATTTTTATTTTATGTTTAGACAACTACCTTTGTTTCAACGACATAATAAAAAGCCCACAGAAGGAAAATGGTTTAGTGAGGAGTTTTCTTAAGAAAATTTCTCCAAAATTCTAATAAGCACAAAACACTTATTGTAAATGTTAGAGGTTTCAAAATTAGAAAGTTTAAGCATTCTAACTAAACTTTAGAATATTACATTGGTGAAGGTTTGTATCTATGAGTTATTTATTTAAAAAAAATTATTTTGTTAGCTGCTTTTTGTTGAGTTTATTTTTTACTTCTCTTGTCTTTTCTGTCGGTTTCAATTCTTCATCTGCAGAAATACAAGGACAACAATCACAATTCTTATTACCTGAAGGAGAACCTCATTTTATTTTAAAGGAAATTGGTAAAGTATCTGTTGGTGAGTTACCTGATTGTCTTCTTAATTTTGCTAATGGTGTGTTTGTCTCTGGTGACTATGCTTATGTGACAGAAGGTGATGATGGTTTAGTGATCTTTGATGTCAGTGATCCTACTGCTCCAGTTGAAGTTGCTCAATTTGAATGGAGTGTCATCTTTTTCCCGGGGTCAGCTTGTGATGTGTTTGTCTCTGGTGACTATGCTTATCTAGCAGACGATTCTGACGGGTTAGAGATCATTGATGTCAGTGACCCTACTGCTCCAGTTCTAGTTGCTCAATTTGATGATGGGGGGTATGCTTATGGTGTGTTTGTCTCTGGTGATCATGTTTATGTGGCAGACGGTAATGATGGGTTAGAGATCATTGATGTCAGTGATCCTACTGCTCCAGTTGAAGTTGCTCAAGAATATGATGCTGCGTTTTCTATTAGTGTGTTTGTCTCTGGTGACTATGCTTATGTGGCAGGTGATTATCTACAGATCTTTAATGTCAGTAATCCTACTGCTCCCGTTAAAGTAGGCCAATATGGCGGTGGAGAAGGACCTTATACTAAAGTATTTGTTGATGGAGATTATGTATATCTTGCTGTTTATAATGATGGGTTAAAGATCATTGATGTCAGTGACCCTACTGCTCCCGTTGAGGTTAGTCAAGTGTCTAATGATATGTATCCTTATAATGGGCTTGTCTCTGATGTGTTTGTCTCTGGTGATCATGTTTATGTGGCAGACGGTTATGATGGGTTAGAGATCATTGATGTCAGTGACCCTACTGCTCCCATTGAGGTAGTAGACCATGTATATCTCCATGTATATGATCTTGGGGAATTTGCTTATGGTGTGTTTGTCTCTGGTGACTATGCCTTTGTTGTTGATACCTATAGTCTTACTATTTTTAAAGCGGGTTATGATGCCGATGGAGATAATCTATTAGAATATGAAGAATTGAATGAATATGGCACCGATCCGAACGATGCGGATAGTGATGACGATGGTGTAAATGATTATGATGAGGTATTAGTTCACTTTACTGATCCCAATGACGATGATAGTGATGATGATACTATCCTTGATGGTGAGGAAGTAATCCTTGGTACTGATGGTTTTATCACCAATCCTAATAATGCTGATACTGACGGAGACGGATTCGATGATGCTGAGGAAATAGCAGCAGGAACGAATCCCAGAAATCACTTTGACTTTCCTGTTATTGAAACACCTATTCCCACACCCACTAACACTTCTACAAGCACAGATACTGGTTCATTCATTGGAGGATTTCTCAGCTTAGGAATTGTTATTACAACAGCCTTCGTAATTATCACTTTAGTAGAACGAAGAAAGAAATACTTTGACTAGTTTTTTTTGAAGTTTAATGTTTCTTTCTTTTTTATTCTTTTTATCTACTCAGCTGTCCTTTCCGAACCGGACTTCTAGCCCTTACAGAAGAATCGAGTGTCGAGTATTCTGCGGTTTTTTTATTTTTGATTATTTTTTAAAGTTAGTTTAGCTTAGACTAGGTTAATTTAAAACTTGAAGAAGAAGTATGTTAAACCATTAGCGATTGAATTAATGAAAAAAACTACTTCTAACTAATAAAACTCATTTTTAAAAAGCTAAGAAAACTTTAAAATGAAGGTAAAGAAAAGCTTAACTTGGTAATTTATTTTAGATTTTTTAGGGGAAAAATTACATAAAATCTAATTGGTGAGATTGAATGAAAATAAAAACTAGGGTTGTAATAGTTGTGTTATTACTAAACCTATTTTGTGGTAATTTGTGTATGAGTATTGGTAAAAGCATTATTGTAAATAATAAAGAGTCATCCACTAGCACTGAATATGTAAGTGATAAAGTGGTTGAAGAACCTATAATTCTTGACGGAACAATTACTGATTATTATGCGAATGGTGAAGCCGTGAATAGGGGGAGTAGCACAAATCCACTTCCTCCTGAAATAAGTACTAATTCCCATCCACTCACAAAAGATGACTCTCTGTTAATAAAATTGGAGGAAATAGCTGCTCTTCCAAACGAACCAGACCAAGGGTGGGTTTATGATGATGTAGGGGAGAATTTCTCTGCAGTTACTGACCTTTTTGGCGAACAACAACTCTATGAGAACTTATGGGGAGAATTTAGTACAGCTTATTCAACATTATATCCAGATCGTCTATTTCTTTTATCACAAGGTTATGGGGGATATACAAGTGATATAGCTACAGGTGATGTTGATGGGGATGGTCTAGATGAAGTGATAGTTGCTACAGATGATGATTATCTTGAAATTTATGATGACGCATACGCTAATTACTTTAAGGGATCAATTCTATTAGAAAATCTTCCAGAACCAGTCAATGATAATTTAGGTTACAATCCCTCAGCCTGGAAAATTGACTTATTGAAAACTATAGCTGTGGGTGATGTGGATGGGGATGGCATAGATGAAATTGCTATTGTACGTTCTTTCTTAAGTGGAATAATTGAATGGGAAATCATTGATCCTCGGATTCCTCCCTATGACTTAATTAGGTTTGAATTATGGTTAACAATTAGTCTATGGGTCTTTGATGTAGTAGAATGGGATTTTATTGGAGCTGGTATTAGTGTTATCACAGCAAAACTCCCAAGTGCGGCTTCTTATCAACAACACACCCATCAATATATTAATCTTTCAATGGAACCTGAAGTTGCTTTGGGTGATGTGGATGGTGATGGATTAGATGAAATTATTATAGGATACTGTTTTGGTATATATCCTTCAGTGGAGATAGTAAGTGATAGTGATATTTATATTTTTGATGATTTTAACCATGGATTTGCTAGGATTTGGCATAAGGATCTTGAATTTGATTGCCAATTTTCTAAAAATGAATTTAGTTATTTTCTCCATGATATTGACATAGTTTGTGGCGATTTTGACGGAGATAAAAAAGATGAGATAGCATTTGCTGCTATTCCCTATAATGGTTATAATTGTGAAGGTGCATTGCTTATAATTGATGATTCTGTTATGGGTATATTGGGTCAATATGGAGAAGTAGCAGAGTTTAGAACTGGAAATCCTGATAATGAATGGGAACAACGAATACCAATTGCATGTGGAGATATAGATGGTGACGGTAGAGACGAGATAGGATTAGTGAGATCTTTTATGACGGAATACAAAATGAGGGAACTGTTTATCTATGAATTTTCCCAAGGTAATTATTCGCTAAGAAACTCTTTTAACTCTTCTGATTGGGATTTTCTTGATTTCATTTTTACAATGGGTGATGTAGATTGCGATGGATTAGCTGAACTGGTTTTTTCAGGACGATATGGTAATTATGTTGTTGATGATGCAAATGCAGAATTTGCTCATATCATGAATAATACAGCTGGAATCTTAGGATTACTTGCTTGCGGCGATTTTGATGGTGATGGTATGCGGTTGAAGTATACTGGTGAAAATTGGAGAAAAACTGCTCCACCTGGCCTGATAGTCGCATTAGCTGCTCCCCCAGTTTATACTGGTATAGTGCAAAATTATGACTGGAGCTGGTCAGCTTTTGGAAAAGCAGCAAGCACCAGCACGGCTAATACTACTGAAGTTGGTACTACAGTAAGTTCAACAGTTTCATTTGAACAAACATTTGATTATTTGTTTTTTGAAATTTTTAGTTTTTCGTGGAGTCGTACTTGGGGAAGGGAATTTACTCTAACGAATACGAAAATAAAAACAGCTGTTCAAGAAATTAGTTATTCCTCTGGGTGTTGGATAGATTCAGTTATTTATCACTCAACTGATTATCAATCTTATAAATATGAAATAACTCATCATCCTTTTAATACTAGTCTCATAGGTCATTTCATAAATCTAAATATACCCTATCCACCCAATATTTTGAAAACAAGCATGGATTATTTTGACTCACACTATAATCAAACAGTTCGTTTAGAAACATTTAATCATACAATTGGTCAACCATGGACTTATCCCGCTAGAAATGAGACTTCTAGTATAGCATCCGAATGTTTAACTTCTGGAGAACCAATCTCTGTTGGACAAGGTACTGGAAATAATGTCGTGACAATTAGAATCGAAGAATTTTCTGAATATGGTATCACAGATACGCATTTTTCTGACTCTTCAATAGGAGCAGCTATTTTTGGGCTCGGATACACTCATAGTGAAGGGACTTCAAACTCTTATTGTTATGAAATTTCTATGAGTGAATCTTGTATTTATGAAGGTAGTGTTGGAGATATACGAAATGAAGCAACATTTGAGGAACTCCAGTACTCTTTTGGCATCTTTATCTATTATGTAACACACTCTGATGGTTTTACCTATCAAGTGATTAATTATTACGTTGAAGGTGCCACACCTTATTATCCAGCTAATATCAAAGTCTTCTTCGTAAATAACTGGAAGTGGCTAACAGGTGTTGGTGGAGGAGTTCTTGCACTAGCAATAATTATACCTACAAGTGTTGCGCTTGTTAAACGATCAAAAGCAAAACCCACAACAACGAATAACCCCACTACAAAGAAAAATCCTAAAACAAAAACAGCTAAAAAAACAACAAAAAAGAAATCAAAATGATTTAGCAAATTGCTAGTATTTCAAAATAGAGAGTTGGATGTTCTTAGGAAATCCAGCTCTTCAAATAAAAAGATACTTTTAATTGAAGACAGTGAAAAAGATACTGAACTAATATTATTAATTTTATCTGAATTTGATTTAGCGCATAATATCATTGTTCTAAATGATGGTGTAGAAGCTCTTAATTACCTTCTAAAAAAGGAAAAAATTTCACATGAAGTTGATTATTTACCAAGTTTAATTGTACTTGATTTAAAAATGCCTAAAATAGATGGTTTTGAAGTGTTGCGAGAAATTAAAAAAGATCAATTATTAAGTAATATCCCAGTTGTAATCCTTTCGTCTTCTAAACAAGAAATTGATATCAAAAAAGCATATGCTGTAGGTGCAAATGCATATTTTGTTAAATCAATTGATTTTGAAGAATTCTCTTATGCAATTAAAGAAATTATTTCTTTCTGGTTAAATGTTAATATTTCAGCGATAGATTTTCTAAATAATAATAAATAATAAAAGAACAAAATTTCTTTTGATATTTATTATTTTAAATTCATTCTTTTAGCATTCCTGATTTCTTAGATACTTCTTTTACAGTATCAATATTGATTTCTGAAAGATTTCTTTCAATGGCATATTTTTCAATAGCATGTTGAGCCATTTTTTTAGCAAAAGGTGGTACACGTTCCATATACTCTAAAGCTTCTTTTGTCCATTTTATTTCTATTTTACTTTCTTCTTTCTTTTTTCTTTCTTGTAAATAACAATGATAGTAGATATAATCCCTAAAATTACCGCAGGAACTACAACACTGAGAAGAATGATCTTCCAAGTATTACTTTTAGTGGATGAAATCTGATACCAACTCATATCTTTTGAATCATACATCCATAAATCGCCATAGATTTTCGAATAGTCTTCACCATAACCTCCAAATAATAATGTTTTGTTCAAAAATATATCAAAAATCATTGCATGATTATTTCTTGCAAAGGGACTTATTGTAGGTTCTATTTTTGTCCAGGTAATTGTGGATAATGTAAAAATCCAAGTATCATCAAGTGCTCGTATGGAACTTTCCTCGTTATCTCCACCAAACAAAATAAAATTCTTTTCAAACGGATTGTAAACCATATCAAACCAATATCGTCTTAAAGGCTTAAGCATAGGTGTTTGTTTAGTCCATGTGACAGATGTAAGATTGAAAAACCAAGTCTCATCTATTAAACCAATATATCTACCACCAAAAAAAACTCCTATTTGTTGTTCTTCGTCATAATCAAAAGAATGCCCATATATCGTTGCTGGGTGTGATATTGGATTGATTTGATACCAATTACTTGAAGTGCAATTATAGATCCATGTTTCACTAGAATGTAAATCATTATCCAGGTAACCCCCAAATAAAACAATCACATTATACAATGAATCAAAATACATAGCATGAGAACTTCTAGCAGAAGGAGATATTGTAGGATGTAGTTCTATCCATTCATTAGTTCCCGAATCAAATTCCCAGGTATCATCTAATCTAGTATAATCTACAGTTTCCATCCCTCCGAAAAGAATAATTTTACCTGAGTTTGAATTAAAAACCATTTTATGATTTATTCTAACACTAGGAGAGATTGAATTAGCTATTTCCACCCAAGTTTGTGAAATACTAGAATAAATCCAAGTACTTTTTAAATTACCCAAATCACTCCAAGAATTATCTCCCCCGAATAATATTGTTTGATTATTTTTTGAATCATAAACCATATCATGACCATATCTTGCAGAAGGAGTTTTTGTAATAGCTGATACAAAATTAATATGCCTTAAATCAACATAAACCATCAATAATAAATTAGCTATTATTAAAGAAGTAATTATGAGTTTATTTTTTACAAACAAATTTCTTATTTCCATATTGTGATAATAGGGAAATAGCGATTTCTTATATAAGAATTAATGAAAGTCTTTATTTTTTCAAGTAATAAATATTTGATTATCATCTTACAAATTTTAGTACAATAATTTAGCTATTGATATTAGGCTAATTTCTGTTTTATACCTAAATTAACTTTCCAAAAACTCCAGAGTAGTGTGATAAACTAAAAAGATATTCTATTATAGAGACTATATATTTGGAGAGTTTTTTGTATGGAAAATAATCTCTATCAAGGCATAAAATTAGCGAAAAACGATTTGAATATTCTTCTAGATCTAGAAAGAATATTAGACACACCAATTCCGGTAACTGATAAATTTGAATGGAACACTTTTGGATTCGCTGTTAAGAATGAAAGAGTTGTAGGTTTAGGATTATCTATGAAAATTTTACAAGAATTTCCTGAGCGTATTTGGAAATTAGCTCAATTAGAAAGCTTGATTTTAGTAGGAAATGGTCTTGGAAAGCTTCCTGATAATTTTTCCCATTTAAAGAATTTGAAAAAGCTTTGGTTAAATGTTAATGGATTAGATTCACTTCCTAATAGTATATGTGATTTGGAAAATCTTGAAGCGTTTTGTATTTACCAAAATAATATCAAAGAATTGCCTGAAAAATTTGGCAATCTAAAAAATCTTACAGATATTCATATCGCTAATAATCCTATAAAATCACTTCCTAAAAATTTCGAGTATCTAACTAAGCTACAAACTCTTGATATTTGTGGAACAAAGATAGATGAATTGCCTAAAATGTTTGATAAATGTGAACAATTGAAACTTATAGCCCTACCTAAGAGACTTCTTACTCAACTTCCTGATTCAATAAAGAAAAAGAAAAGTATTAAAATAATCACAATGGATGAAGAAAATAAAAGAAAAGAAGAGAAATTTGACTAAATTAATCATAAATTAGCGCTAAAAAGCAATTTTTATTTGAAATTTGAACCTTCGTTAAACCTTCCGTAAACCTTCGAGAATCAATGACAACTATCGTCTGAGATTTCTTAAATAATTCGTTGCCCTAGATATTCTTGTGATTAAAACGATGAATAAAAAAGTCTTAACATCTATATTAGTAATTGGCATATTTGTTATCCTCGGAGCAACAGCTACTGGATTAGCAATTGCCTTTACTCCAGCTAGTGATAGTGAACTCGAAATTGTAAGTGTTACAACTCAAGAAAGCACCGATACAGTAAATGTCGTATTAACCTGTGAAGGCAATGAACCTGGTCATAATAACAGACACCAACGACAATTTGCATATATGCATCAATTCCAATTCAAAAACGTCAGTACAGATGAAGTAGTTTATCAAGAACAATACCAATGGCAATGGAGACACCGAATACAAAACGGACAGAATTTCATGTACCAATTCCATATTGATGGCTTAGAACATGGACAGACATTACAATTAAGAATTGAATATAATAATGGTAAAGTTTTAACTCATACATTTGATGTGTGAGAAAGATCACTTACCAAATAACGAAATACTTTATAATGAAGTATTTCAAAATCCTTTTTCTATTTTTTATATCCAATAGAAATAATCTATTCAAATTATTCTGGAAACATTTTCATATTTTTAGTCATTAAACGAAATCCCGCTTCAACTAAAGATGATCGATCGTGTTCTAAACCCCATTGCATATATTCTATACAAGTTCTACAATAGAAAAATTTCATACGATCAACCAAAGATTTTCCTGTGTCTTGGCAATATACCGATAAAATAGCATTATGAAATTTCGATCCTTCATCATGGAATAATAAATCATAAGCAGGATCATAAACCCTACAAGTTTCAAAATCGATTATTCCAGTTAATTCCAAAGTCTCAGGATTTATTAGTATATTTGAGGTATCAAAATCGCTATGATTTAAGCGAGCTTCAAAAATGAAATTTTCTTTATTAGTAAGATAATCGGAAAAGACTTTTTTCAACCAATTTTGTTGTTCTAGATTTAAAATCGGAAAAATTAGCTTTTGAATTTTATCAAATCTCAATCCCCATTCTTGTTTCAATGTTTTAGGTAAATTAGCAAACGTATTCATGGGTAAGCTTTTCGAGAAAAATTTATAGTAACTTTGTAGGAGAGCTTCTGAGTGTAGTACATTTAAGAATTCGCCTATTTTTTTTGCAATTTTGATTTTTTTCTCATCAGATATTTCTGATAAAATATTACTTAAAGAAATTCCAGGTATTTTTTTTGTTATGATAAAAGGTAAATCTTCTGATCCATTAATATAAAGTATAGAAGGAATCTTTAATGGCAATTTATCTTTCAGGAAACTAAGTATTTTATTTTCACTTCTTATAAGATTCAACCCTTCAAAATTTCTAAATTCAATATCAGGTACACGAAGCATAAATTGGGAATTAATATCAAATACATTGTAAGTCCCATGATAAATAAAATTAATTTGTTCTTTAGTAATCTCTTTTAGATATTTTTGAACTGTAGGAAATAGTTCATCAATTGTTATATCTGCTGGATTATTCTCTTCGTATGAGCTCATACATAATAATTGATGTTCAGGTTCAAAAAAATGACGGATGCTCTAATTTGCTTTAATGATTTCAACCTTGGAATTATATTAGATTACTATAAGGGGCTATATTTTGGATCCAATTTTAGATAGAAAGTAAATATAGATGAAAAGTATTTAGAAATATGAGAGTAATTAAAATGAAAGTTGATACCTTTTTAGTAGAGCAGTTCATGGATACACATGAAATGGATGTTGAACTAAACATCGCTGAGACTTGTGTTAAACCATTTATTCTCGGTGAATTTCTAGATTTAATGGATCAAGAGCATTTTTTTGATGAATTTAAAAATAGGCAATTGACATATGGTCATATTAATGGATCACCAGAGTTAAGACAAGGTATTGCCAATCTCTATGAAACAATGAAACCTGAGAATATTTTGATTACAGGTGGAGCTATTGGAGCTAATTTTCTCACTTTTTATAGTTTGATTGAACCTAAAGATCAAGTAGTAGTAATTTTTCCTGCATATCAGCAATTATACAGTACTGCACGTTCTTTTGGTGCTAATGTTAAATTATGGAAGATGAACTGGGAGGATAATTGGCAACCTAAAATTGATGATTTAACATCTTTAGTGAATAAGAAGACAAAAATGATTGTATTAAACAATCCTCACAATCCAACAGGCTTTTTATTTAGTAATGAATTTCTTAGAGAAATTGTTGAAATTGCTGAAGATGCAGATGCTTATTTATTGTACGATGAAGCGTACAAAGGATTGTATCTAAATGATTCTGATAATATAAAATCAGTAGTTGATACTTATCATAAAGGTATATCAACAGGTTCCTTTTCAAAAGGACTTTCGTTAACTGGTTTGCGCCTTGGCTGGGTTGCTGCAAATAATCAAATAATTGAAGAAATGATTCGACATAGACAATATACTACAATCAGTAATGGAATGATTGATGATGCTCTTGGAGCATTGGCTATGAAATATGTTGAGAGAATATACAAAAGAAATACTGAAATTATAAAATTAAATCATCAAATATTATCTGAATGGATAAAGAATGAACCACTGATAGAATGGATTCCAGCGAAGGCAGGTAGTGTAGCCTTCCTAAAATTATTACTAGACATACCAACCGAAGAATTTTGTTTGAAATTAATAAAAGAAAAAAGCACTTTTCTTGTTCCAGGAACTTGTTTTGAAATGGAAGGTTTTCTTCGAATAGGTTTTGGAAATGATACCACAGTACTAAAAGCAGGACTATCTCGAGTAAAGGAATTCTTAGATAGTTATAGATAAAAAGAATAATCAAATATTGAGAAAGCATAGAGAATTTAAAAAAACTCTATGTTTTATTTTCAATTATTTTTTCAATAAAATGAACTATTTTCTCTGATACAATTTCACGTTCAGGACCAAATAAAATGGTGTGAGGTGAATTTGGTGCAAAGTAATCTTCCTTTATAGTACTTTTAACCATCTCGCGAATTTTTTCTGCATTGTAAAGAGGTACTCGTTCATCAAGACCTGCGGTTATTGTAAAGATAGGTGTAGTAACTTTAGATATTTCCTCTCGAGCAACTTCCATCAAATCAAGAAGGTGCTCTACTCCTTTCAAGGAAGAAACACGATAATTGATTAAATTATTTTCATCCATAATCTCAACTTCCTTTTTCTTTCGTGGAAAATATTTTAACAAATCTGCAACCAAAAAAAGATAATCTTGCATAAAATATTCTACTTTAACAGGTGCACATAAAGTTACTATGGCATCCACTGGTTTATCTACTGCTAATAGAAGTGATAGTGTAGCTCCCATCGAATGGCCTATTAGTATAATTTTTTCGCATGATTCCTTTAGGAAAAAATAACCTTCTCTTACTGATTTATACCAATCGATCATATCTGTTTGAGCAAGATCACCAGGACTTGTTCCATGTCCAGCAAGTAAAACACTTAATGTTGTGTATCCTTTCTTTTTATGTAAATAATCACCAAGACCTTGCATTTCTTGTGCTGTTGATGAAAAACCATGTATAAGCATAATACCTATCTTATTTCCTTTGTTGAAAAATGGTCCAGCATTATCTCTTACTTTTCGTTCGATTTTTTCGGGAGCTAGATTATCAATAACTGCTAAAAGAGATTCAACAGGGAGAGAAGTAACAAGGGATGATTTTGCATCTCTTTTCAAGAAACCATAAGTAAAAGAATTTAACCATGAAAACATTCCAATATATGGGGATAGAATACTTCGTAGTAAATTTCTCTTTGATTCTGCTTTGATTGATACTTTATCTTGATTATTCTCTTTAATGTTTAATTGATTCTCTCGAGATTGTTGCTTCATAATAATACCTCGCATTTTAATTGGAATCAATTTTATTTATTCGAGATTTTCTTATCTTGCTCTTCCATTTCGGTAAGAGCTTTTCTAAACTTATCAATGGGTTTTTCCTTCTTTCGACCGAATTTTGTAACAATTGGTATAAACACCCCAAAAATTAACAAAGCAGCTATTGGTATAATAGCCCAATCTAGATGGAGAAAACCATCATTTGGTGGAAAAATAAGGTCTAAAGCTAAGAGTAAACCACAGGTTCCAATCATAAGAATGGGTCCAACAATCCAAGCAATTTCAGTTCTTTTGAATACTATAAAACTTACAAGATAAGCAAAAAATAATCCTCCAACAGGCCACCAAGCCCAATCGATCTTTAGTGGAGCAGTATTTGGAAGAGTAACAATATCAATAACAATTAGGAATAAACAAATTAGTACTATATTTAATGGTGTTACCCACCACTTGAACTTAGGTATTCGATCCCAAACAGTTCTTTTTTCTCTAATGTCAATTTTTTCCTGTTCCAATGAATTTTCATCTAATGAAATTTCTATCTTCTCACTCGCCATAATCATCTTATTTCAGTCAACCAATTAACTATTTAATAGTATGGAAATACAACGGGTATTGATTATTTACAAAAAATATTTAATTGATTTTTACAAATATTAAATAAAAAAAAGACGGCTAATTCTATGACTATAATCTTTACTACCTATTCTGATTCACTTTTAGACAAAAAAGTTACTTTTTCAGGTAAAACTGTTGATTGTAAAAATTGCGCTTGCCTTCAATTAGAAGATAATCAAGTAGTATATATTCCTAGTATCTCAAGTTGGGATGATGACTATTATGGAAAGACAATAATTATTTCAGGATTATTTCAAAAGAAAAAGATTATCCCTGATGTAAAAATTGATGGAAATGGCGCTATAAGTCAAGGTGCTTTTGGATCACAACATATACTTGAAGACATTGATCGACTTGAAATAGTGAACGAATAATGCTCTGAATAATTTTAGGGTAGTAAAAAGGAATCTTTAAAATAACATTAGTGCTTTATTGATTAAGTTACGTCGTAAAGAGGATTAAAATGGATATACGTGAAAAAGTAGAAGAGAATATGCCATCTGATTCTCCTAAAAGATTAGTTACCTTAGATATTTTACGAGGCATAGCAATTTTTGGCGTAACACTTTTACATATAAGTTACAAACTTTATAATTCCAATCAGTTATTTGAAAATATCCAAAATGGTACGGGTATGCCATTTTACGTTTGGATTTTGATCGTTATATTAGGTTATTTTGGAACTTGGCATGGATTCTTTTTGTTTATTTCAGCAGTAGTAAATTCCTATACCTTTACAAAAAAAGCTTTTAATGATATTGACTTAAAGAAAATTTTACTAAAGAATACTGTTGCAGGTTTGATCGTAGTCGCTTTAGGATACCTAGTCGAGGGATTTGGTTATTTTGGCTATTTTGGGCATGCTCTTAGATCAGGTGAATGGAATACATTTGGCGCAAAGGAAATTCCTCTTTAGATTAGTAATGAATTCTATAAAATTTTTTGCTCCGATAATTTATTGGCGAAAACGAAGAAAAGAACCCAAGACTTATGAAAATTCTTTAAGAAATTTGAAGCATACAGATATGGAAAAAATGCGTGTTGGATTAATTTGCTCAATTGAGCTAAAAATTATTCAAGATTTATCAAAAGTAAGTAGGTCAATTTTAGCTATAGGTATTACCAATGATGAGATTCATCCGGTTGCTCAAGCAAAATTGATTGCTGAAAAGGTTGCAAAAGGGTCTTATATAGAAATACTTGATAAAGAGAAAGTTGATTCCATACAAACTGCTGCAATAATTACTCAATATTTCGAAAAAGAATTTTAAATCATCTGTTATTTCTTTACTTGATTAAAACAAATAATTTTATTCTTTGAATTCTAATTTGAAACAATTGAATATCTTTTGGTGGAAAAATTGACAATCAAAAATATTAGTAAGAATGATTTGAAAAAAGTTGATAAATTAATGATCTATTGTTTTGGGGCGGGGCAAGAACCAGATCCAGAAAATGAAGTAAAGGAATATCAAGAAACAATCGATTTGAATTATGCTTGGGGTTACTATAATGAGGAGGGAGAGCTTGTTAGTACATGGATAACTTTCCCATGGGAAGCATATTTTCGAGGTAAATTGCTAAAATTCGGTGCAGTAGCTGATGTAACAACACAACCTGAATATCGAAGGAAAGGCTATGTTCGTGAATTATTCTTGCAATCACTTAAACAAATGAAAGAGAATGGTTATGTTATGTCTGGTTTGTATCCGTTTAAATTTCCCTATTATGAAAAATTCGGTTATGCTTTAGGATCAGAATCAATAAACTTGAAATGTACTCCCTCTGAAATCTTACTTCCTGATAATTTCACTGCTTTAAAAATAAAAGAAATACCTAAAGAAGAAACATTTGATAAACTTGTTCCATTAAGAAATGAATTTGGAAAGAAATATAATTTCATACATTTCTCTGATGAAAAGACTTGGTTAGTAAGAATGATTAGAAAAAGGGACCAAGTTTATGGTGTTTATGATTTAAATGGTAAACTTGTAGGGTATTTCATATCAAGAATAACTAAATTACCAACCGGACAGTGGGATTCAGCATTAGATATTAGTGAAGTTATAGTTACTACAAGAGATGCTTTCTTCACAATATTAGATTTTATCAAAAAACATACCGATCAAACAAATGAATTTCGCTGGAGAGTTATTGATGAGGAATTAGATTTCATTAATTTTATTGAAAAATATGCTGTTAAAATAGAAATAAAACCCTCTGTTATGTTTCGCGTTGTTGATGTGAAAAGTGCTTTAGAAGCTCTTGATTACCCAAAAGCAATAGCTGATTCCATTACTCTTTTGATACATGATAAATATGCTGAATGGAATAATGGTTATTTTGAACTTACAGTTAAAAATGGAAAAGTAAAGTGTCAAAAAATTGAGAAAAGTGAAGCTGATTTGGAAATTGATATCAACTCTTTTACCCAATTATTCATAGGATATAAAACAATCGAACATCTAATTTATGTTACTAATGCGAAAATAAAGAAAGAGAAATTGGTAATTATCAATGAACTTTTTCCCAAGAAATCTACAAAACAACTTGTGCACTTTTAATTTGTAAATTGATTCTCCACTCATACAACTTTGATAAAAAAATCAAAAAAACATAAAGTAAATCATATTGTTATTGTTGAAATTTTAATGTAATAATTAAATAGTTAATTAGTAGATTTACTAAAAGATGATTAATTTACGGTAGAATCTTTTATTCCATATAAATCTGTAATGCATAATTTCCTTGTTTTCTACTTAGACATCTATCTTATAGCTTAAAATAAAATCACATTTTGGTGTCTGAAAACCGTTAATTACCGTTTAGTACTAATCTACTTTTTAGTGATTTACTCCACAAGTATTTTCTAAGAAAATGATTGTGCTATAAATGGCAATATTTATATATTTTATTTGCCAAATATTGTATTATATCACTTTATGAGGAAATATAATATGGATAAAAAAAATATAACAATTTTCGGAAAAAACAAAATAGATATTCAGAAAAGAATAAGTAATGTTGAAAATGGATTACCTGGAGTAATCATGGATGGAGGACCACCAAGACCTAATAATGAGCAAAAAGGAACCATTTCAGAACAAATGAAGGCTTTGAACGTACCAGGTTGTTCTATTGCAGTAATCAATAATTTTGCTCTTGAATGGATGAAATGTTATGGGGTAAAAGATAATCGAACCAAAAAAGAAATAACATTTGAAACTCTCTTTGAAGCTGGCTCAGCATCAAAAACCTTCACTGCTATAGCTGCATTACAAGCAGTTGATAAAAATCTAATAGATTTGGATGAACCAGTAAACGATAAATTAGTTTCTTGGAAGATACCAGAAAATGAATTTACAAAGAACTCAAAAGTGACATTAAGACAACTTCTAACACATCAAGCAGGGATTAATCGCCCAGATTCAATGTTTAATATAGAAGCTGAAGGAAAACCTACAATTGATGACGTTTTGAATGGAAAAGCACCTGCAAAAAATGATCCTGCAGTAGTGGAATATACACCTGGAACAAACCATCAATATTCAAACTTAGGATATATCATAATTGAAAAATTACTTACTGATATTTATGGAAAATCATTATCAAAGGTTGTTCGAGAAAAGATCTTTTCACCCCTAAAAATGAAAAATAGTTTGTTTGAATATCCATCAGATGAAGAAAAGAAAAAAATGGCTCGTCCACATGATGAAACGGGTACCGCATATGAAATTGGTTCAGATTATGCTGCAGTTGGACATGCTGGGTTAATAACCAATCCTCAAGAATTCTCTCAGTTTGTAATAGAGTTAATGCTTGCATATAATGGTAAATCTGAAAAAGTATTTTCACAAGCACTTATAAAGAAAATGTTAACAACACAATTAGCAATAGATCCGAATAAATTTTTCGGATGGACTGGTCAAGGTTTAGGTATTTTCTTGATAGAATTAGATAAAGACTTATTCTTCACTCATCCTGGAACAAATTCTCCCGGATCTGTTTGTATGATGATCGGTAGTCCAACTACTGGACAAGGAGCCGTTTTTATGTCTAATGGTATTGGTGCTGAGTTACTTCATATTGAGTTATTATTTAGTATTGTTCAAGAATATAATTGGCCTATCTATCGATAGGTTTTTTCCAATTTTTTGAGGTATGCTAATGACTAATCCAACAATAAAAGAATTTGATTATACAGACATACAAATAATTAGTATCTTGGACAAAGAACATAAAATTTCCACAGAGAAAATCAGTGAGTTACTTGACATTCCTGCTCGTAGTATTAGATATAGATTACAAAGATTAAGAGAAAAAGGGATTTTTCAAAAGAAAATTATCATTACACATGAACGTAAATTAGGTATGCGTGAGAGTTTCTTTTTCATACAAGAAAATCCTAAATATCTTTCGCAGTTATTTGAAATTCTAGATGTTAATCCAGCTATTTGGTATGTTCCATCAACTGGAAAATTTAGTGGTTTTTATGTTCATACCTTAGATATAATAGATTTACAAAATCAATCTCTTAATCTAATAAAAGAATTGAAAAAAATCAACATAATTATTGATTATTTTTATTCTGAAGTAATTGATTTTGTTAATTTAGAATGGAATTTTAGTTACTTTGATAAAGAAGGGAACTGGAGCTGGACATGGAATTTTTGGAAAGAAATGATACAAAAGAGAATAGGTAATAATAAAATTAAAACTAGAAAATTCGAAGAAACTCATGATAAAATTAAATTTGATTTCCTTGATATACAAATATTAACTAATCTTTATACTGACGAAATTGTACCATTGAAAAAAATAGCTGATAAATTAACACTCTCGGAATCTCAAATTAGTAGACGTATAAAGACTATGGAGGAAAATGGTATTATTAAGGGTTATAGATCAGGATTTTATCCTTTTAAAGAGTTAATGACCTTAGATTGTATCATTGAAGCTAATACTTCTATGGATATAATACTTGATCTTCTGAAAGCGATACCCTATCCTTGTGCGTTTGTTTATGGAAAGAAAAATCAAATTATATGTGAAATTGATTTACCAAATGACGAATTACTTGATTTTGTTAACGCTTTCTATGAATTACGACCTCTTGTTGATTTACAATTCATTCAAATTTGGCATAAACATCCTCAACTAGATCCCATAATTCTTTATGAATTTTTCAATGAAGAAATAAATAGTTGGAACTTCAATAAGTATTATGAAAAATCATTAAAGAAACTTGAATCGATTAAATTAGATTAATTAAATAAAAAAATAAAATCTGATTTTTCAACATATTTATGTTCTAGTAAAAGATTTACATGCACATAAAAATATTAAGCTAAAATTGGTGAATGTCTTGAGTAATTCGAACGATAAAAAAACTATCTTTGCCTGTTTTCCCCATGCTGATGATGAAATAGGTTGTGCAGGTACTTTAGCTAATCATGTTGCTCGTGGAGATCGAGTAGTTCTTTGCTTCGCAACACATGGCGAAATGACTTCCTTCTTTGGTGATGTTCCCTTAGAAACTATAGTATCTGCTCGAGAAGAACATGCAGCAACAGTCTCAAAAATAATTGGTTGTGAAGTTATGTTTTTGGATTTCGGAGACACCGAAGTTGAAATAACAAGAAAAAATGCCAAAAAATTAGCTGTCATTTTAAGTGAAATTAAACCTCATGTTATAATCACCTGGAATAGTTATAATAGACATCCTGATCATCGTTCTATTGCTCAACTTTTAATTGATGCTGCTCAGATGGCTCGAATACCTCGAGTAGTTGAACCACATAAACCTCATCGGGAAGATATCATAATTATTCAATATTATGATGAGCGTTCTCTTTTGCCATCAATTTATGTAGATGTTACAGATTCAATTGATAAAATTAAAGAAGTAACTAAATGTTATGCAGATACATACGGTTGGACAGGTGTTATAGAAAGTGTTGTTACTCGTAGAAGAAGTTTAGGATTGGATTGTGATGTTCAATATGCCGAACGATTCAATATTTTACGACGAAGAAATCAATCAGTTAAATATGTGATTTGATTTTTACCAAATTTTCAATCTACATACGCAATAGCATCAAGTTCAATAAGACAATTAAAATGTAAAGTAGTTACAGGAACTATTGTTCTTGCTGGTCGATGATTACCAAAAAAATCAGCATAAACTGCATTTACTTCATCCCAATAAGAAATATCGGAAATGTAAATTGTTGTTCGTAAAACATTGTTTCTACCACTACCAGCTGCTTCTAAAATTGTTTTTAATTTTTCAAGAACTACTTGAGTTTGCTCTTTTATATTATTAGATTTAGGTTTTGTTTCACCTTTTTGAATAGGTAATTGGCCAGAGACATAAATAATATTATTGTGTATAATCGCTGGGGAATAATGAGCTTTTTTATTATCATCATTTTCATCAATTAGAATTTTCTTCAATTTCATCACCTAGATTAAATAGAATAATGTATGATTTTTATGTTATAATCTTTTCAGATTTACTAATTTAAGGATACTAATCGATATATTTGCTAGTTTTCTGAAGTAGTTCATTTAATTCTTCTATGCCATCCTTTACAAAGAATAATGCATCAATGTTAAATTTCTTTTTAGGTTTCGATTGATATTTTAGAGCTAATTTTTCCAAACCATCAAGTGCTTCTGTAATTAATCCATATAAATTGATCAAAGCTTTTGAAACCCTGATCAAATTCAAATGAGCAGCTATTTTTTCACCAATCTTTGCTATTGACTCAAAAGCTGAAGGTGGTTGTGCATACATTTGATAAGGAACAAAATTTTTTGATATATATAGAAATAATTTGACAAAATCTATTATATCATTTATTAGTGGTTTAAACGGATCATGACTTCTCAAAGGAGAAATACCATTCTTTTCAAACATAAAAATTACATTGTAGATAGAAATCAATAATTCATGGAATGATGTTTCATTTAAGTAAAAGAAACGACTAAATGAAAAATTCCTAACAGAGATAGCATCACTGTAATCACTCATTATTCCACCAAATTCTGCATCTGAAATATATTGTGATTTTGCGAGTAATTCTTGGGAATTACGGTAGAGTTTTATTAAAAGATTATATACTTCATTAGAAGATGACATGTGCGGTAAATAATTATTCAATTTACTTTGAAATGATTTTAGATTAAGAATTACAGGTTTAATATCTTCAACTGATAATTTTAAATCACGAGTAATATTATTAATTTCTTCAAGAATGTACAAGCAATCTTGTGCTTCTTTACTTATAATTCTAAAAGAATCAAATTCAGGCAACATAAGTTTACCTAAAAGTGGTTCTTTTTCTTCAATAAATTTAATTTTCTCTAAGATACTCAAAAAAGAATTTTGTACCATCTCACAAACATTCCAGTAGCTACTAACTAAATAACTGTAAATCTTCTCCAAGTAATTTTAATTCTTTATTATTTATTAACCTCTCCAATAAAAGAGAGGTTATGGTAATTGAAGTGTAGGTATGAATTCAGGTGATTTTCTAGCTTTTGTTTTTTGTTCAAATGCATATGCAAGTTTTAACAAAACTGGTTCTTGAAATGCTCCACTGAAAAAGGAAATACCTACAGGTAAACCATGAATATATCCTAAAGGAACTGTAATGCTGGGATACCCGGAAACAGCTGCTGCAGAGGAGCTACCACCTGAAAATCTATCACCGTTCAGTAGATCTATTGTCCAGGCAGGTCCACCACTTGGAGCAATTATTGCATCCAATTCATGTTCAGTAATTACCTTATCAATACCTTCTACTTGAGATATTCGCTTACATTTCTCTAATGCTTCTAGATATTTTTCATCAGTCAAAGGACCTTTTTCTTCTGCAGCAATGAAATGTTCTTGCCCAAAATATGGCATAATCTTTTCTCTATTCTTTTCATTATATTCAATTATATCTTTCATAGATCTATTTTCATTAACTACTTCATGAGAAGCTAAATATTCATTTAAATCATTTTTAAATTCATACAATAAAACTTCATACTCAGGATCTCTTAACTCTTGAATTGTCTCAAGATTTGTAGGATCAATAATAATAGCACCTAACTCTTTCATTGTTGTAATGGCTTGTTCCATTAACTCATCTACTTGTTTATTAAATCCGAAGAAATTTCGAGCAACGCCTATTCTAGCTCCATTTAATCCATCTTTCACTAAATATTCAGTATAATCTTTAGCAATTTTCTCTTTGGTATTTATGGTGCTTTTATCATTTTCATCTACACCAGAGATAACTGACAATAAAATTGTAGCATCTTGTACTGTTCTAGCCATTGGTCCAGCTATATCTTGACTATGAGCTATAGGAATAATACCTGAACGACTAACAAGACCGAATGTAGGTTTAATACCTACAATACCATTTATTTGTGAGGGACAAATAACAGAACCATCTGTTTCTGTTCCAATAGCAACTACACAAAGATTAGCAGCAACGGCTACTGCAGAACCAGAGCTCGAACCACATGGGCTGCGATCTAAAACATAAGGATTTTTAGTTTGTCGACCTCTACTGCTCCATCCACTAGAGGAACGTCTCGAACGAAAATTAGCCCATTCACTTAAATTTGCCTTTCCTAAAATGATTGCTCCTGCATCTCTCAATTTCTGAACTATAAAAGCATCATATTTTGCCAAATGGTCATCAAGAGCTAAAGAACCTGCTGTTGTCATCATTTTATCAGCAGTGTCAATATTATCCTTTATAACAATAGGTATACCATGAAGGAGCCCTCTCGCACCTTGTTCTTTTCTTTCCTTATCTAAGTTTTCAGCAATTTGTAAAGCATCAGGATTCAATTCGATAATAGCATTGATTTTTGGACCTTGTTTATCAATATCTTTTATTCTTTTCAAGAATTGTTCAACCAAAATTTTAGCAGTAATTTCACCAGTATCCATCATTTCTTGTAATTGTTTAATAGAATATTCTTTCATTTTTGATTACCCTTTTTCTTATTTCTTTAACCATTCTTATAAATTTCTACTAATATAGAAACAAGCTGAATAATTATTAATATCTAGATAAATTCTTTTTAAATCAAGAAGGAATAAATACTTAGAAAAAAAAGATGTGTACTAAAAATGACATATATAGATTTAAAGAATTTAACTGAAAAAGAGGTTGTTCCTGGCTTTAACGGAAAGTTTGTTCATTCTGACAATGTTACAATAGCTCATTGGACTATTTCTGCAGGTAGTTCATTACCGGATCATAAACATCCTCATGAGCAGATTGTTAATCTTGTTTCTGGAACTTTCGAATTTGATCTAAATGGTGATAAGAGAATAGTAAACGCTGGTTCGATTGCTATTGTACCTTCAAATGTTTTACATTCTGGTAAAGCAATAACTGATTGTTATATTATTGATGTATTTTATCCAGTAAGAGAAGACTACAAATAGGAATCATTGAAAAAAATAATAAGCATCAAAATATTGATGCTCTTTCTATTTGTTACAAAAATGCTTTTTACATATCTCTATTATCCAAGAAAAATACTGCAATACAATCTACAATTAAAACCATTTTTTGGCCTAATTCTGCTAGAAAAATAGGAACATGACCACTTGCAACCCTTTCTAATATGTAAAAGAGTATAAAAAGTATCATAGCAAAAATTACTAGCAAACTTACAGTGATATCCATTGCTAATCCAATTTTTCTATGAGCAATTTTCTTTTTTCGTTGAATGAATCTAAGAACTTGTGCAATGAAATTAAAGATAGTGAAGCCTAAAATAAACATAAATGCACCAATACCATGAACAATGTTTAGATTGGGTTGATCGTGTGGTATTGCTATACCCGCAGCACCAATAGCTAGGAATAAACCAAAAACTGCTTTTGAAATATTGTATCGGAGGTCTTTTTTGATGAAATAAATGATTACAATTGAAAGTGAAATGAGACTAATTATTCCGAAGCCAATAATCATTATTAGTGATGAAATTTGGTTATCAAAACCAAGCTCACTTTTATTACCACCTAAGTTACTAACAAATTCCTGAAAAAATTCATATTTTTCAGGATATTGCCACCAAGCAAAACTAATTGTAAGAATTATTACTATAGGGATAAAGAAAAGTAATACACGAATGAATTTTTGAATTGATTTCTTATCTTTGTGCGAATTTATTTCCGTTTCAATAGGCGAAGTCATAATAATCCCTCAAAACAATTAATGTATTGAATTATAAAAAGATTAAGTATCTGAAATAAAAATAATTAGAATAGAAAATTAAAAGTAATTATAATTTAAATTTCTAGTATAAATTTTAAATTTAGTATCATCATTTGATTGAAAATAAAAAAATAAGATAGATATTACATGATTTGTAATATCTAATTTTAATTAACTCTTAGTGATGATGGTTTATCTTATCATCTATTATTAGTCTATACACTAGTTTATCTATATAACTAGATTTTAGAACCTTATCCTGGACCTGGACTATTGCCCGGGTCTTTTGTATCTATTGCTGAAAATTCTGAACCTAGACCATTGCCAGGATCTAATCCGGGTCCTGGACTGTTACCAAGGTCCTTTGTATTTATTACTGGAAGTACTTTACTTGGACTAATACTTGGATCTATTCCTGGACCTAGGCTATTACCTGGGTCTTTTGTGTCCATTACTGAAAGTTCTTTAGCTATAATATTAGAATAATTTGTTATACTAACAATTGTTAATAAACAAACAATCGAAAACAGACCAATAAAAACTCTTGTTTTTGTATTCGTTTTAAACACCCCTCTAGTGAAAAATTCACTATTTCCTAATTTGATAGTTTATTTCAAGAAAAAATTTAAAATAAACTAACAATAACACTTATATTAAATATGGGGAAATTCAATATAAAAAATATTCCCTATTATAGGAATAATGAGTATGGACAGAAATAAAAAATGAATAAAATTGGACGTGGATCAAGTAAAATAAATCAAATTATGGAAAAAGCACCAAAGAGATATCATAAAATAGATTTTATTACTTTAACCAATCAAAAATTTGAAGAATATATTCCAGAATCTATACCTTCAATAATTAAGGAAGATATCGGCTATTATTTTCAATATCTAAAAAATAATCGATCAAAGATAAGCCTTACACTATGGGAAAAAGCAACAGGTTGCACAAATTCATCTAATAGTTGGAAAACAAAAAATTATAGACCAATTTTCTCTTTTCTTTACTACGATAGAATAACAGATGGATTATTTCTTCCACTTCTACTTAAGAAAATTGAAATTACAGCTAATAGGCCGGGTGAAATTTCGATAGCTGAATTCAATAGATTATGTAGGTTAAGTATTGTTGGTTTCAAATCCAAATTAGATGCAATAGATCTTAAAATATTGCAAGCCCTTTCGAACGATGCTACTTTAATTACTCAAGAAATTACCGAACAGATAAATCATGCCTATGCAACAGTCTATAATCATCTTCAAAGATTGAAAGCTAAAATGGGTCTGCGAATAACTACTAAAGTAAATTGGTTAAAGCTAGGAGTTTATCGTGTTTTTCTTATCTCAAAAAATGAAAAGATTTTTGAGAAATTTGATGATTTCAAATCGTTTTTAGATGGTCAGTCAATATTCTCATGGGGAGAAGCATATTACCTAAGATATTATTTTCTTCGAGAAGAAATAAAAAACAAATTACTTGAACAAATTAAGTTATTATCCCCAATGGAAAGTAAGGAATTAATGTATTATGAAGTAATTTCAAATCCAATATTTGGTTATGATTTTGAGTCCTTTGATATATCTGAGCAAAGATGGGATTTTGATTTTGCTACTTCTTATTTAGAATTATCTGCTAATAGGGAACATCCAACTTTCATTAATTTACAAGGACTCACTTTTGAACGAACCACTATTGATAAAAAAGAATTAACTGATTTAGAACTACATACTATTGAAGGCCTTGTTGGGAATTACTCTCTAACTCAAAAAGAAATAGCTAATTTATTAGGAATACATGCACCAAATCTCTCAATTATACGAACCAAACTACTTAATGAAAATGTTATAATACCACAAATGATGGTTAACACTTTTTTACCATTAAATCTAGTTTTACTATGTAATACTAACAAAGAAGGAATCTTAGAAAAACTTGCCTTACTTTTACAAAAATTACCTTTTTATAATGTTTCATCTGTTACATCCAATGATGATTCGGTAAAATATCATTTACTATGTTTTATGGGTGTTGATGATATTCTATATTCAAGCTTAGTTACTTTCCTAATGCAATTATTAAAAGAAAATGAAATAACTGATTTTAGATTGGGATTAACAATCGATACATATTTTGGCATGAGTAAAGTAACTGATGTATTAAAATCAGACTTGTAATTACTCTCTATACAAAAAAATTTTTCACAATTCTCTAACTGGAAGTAACTATTAAAAATTAAATATAAAACAAGAAAAAGGATTAAAATGGTCGTTACAACTGCATTAGGATTAACTTCAGGAATTTATTCAATTATAATTGGTATAGCAATAGTCGGTTTATGGCTTATGTTAATAATTCGAAAACAGATACCTGAGCTAAAGGATGAACCAATAACTATCTACTTTCATGTAACAGCAGAAATACTAATGGGAATATTAGCAATTCTTAGCGGTATTTTGATTATTATTGATTTAATTTGGGGTGCTTATATATTTCTTATAAGCAGCGGTCTTTGTATTTATGCAGTTATCAATTCTGCTGGATATTATGCGCAAAGAAAGACTTGGATTTTTGTAGTATTATTTGCTACAATTTTAATAATGTCTTCAACATTATCAATATTTACGATTTTAAATGTTATAGTTTGAATGATTAAATTCAAACTACTTTTTTTTACTATAAAGTCCAATTAATTCAGTTTGTTCAATAATATGCTCTTTTATTGCTTTTAAAACGTCTTTCTTTTTGCTTCTTACTGTTAATGGTAATTTTTCATCTAAAGCATACAAAGTGAAAATATATCTATGTGTACCCCATGGTGGGCAAGGACCTAAGTATTTATTTTGTCTCATGAGATTTTTACCCACAATAGCATCATTCAATTTACTTCCCTCTTCTATTACTTTGGTTTTAGGATCGAGATGACAAATAACCCAATGTGTTACAACAACCTTAGGAATTGGTGCATCTGGATCTTCCATAATTAATATTAAACTTTTAGCGCTTTTTGGCACACCATCGATTTTGAGAGGAGGATTTATTTCTTCACCTTGACAAGTATATTTTGAAGGCATCAAAGTATTATGCTTAAATGCAGGACTAGTTAATTCGAGTTTTCCCATTATTAAATCACAAAATCACATAAACATAAGAGATTAAATAATTATTTGAAAAAAAGATAAAATGCTGCTTAAGATGTAGCAGCATCAGCCTGAATAAATCCGGCACCTTGTTCGTAAATAGTGTAACCAAGATCGACAGCAGTGTCTTGTAAGTGAGATTCTAACCAAGCAACAGACATTGAACCATAAGCTTCAAACATAAGAGCAAAAACACCTGATGTTTGAGGACAGCTAAAGCTAGTTCCGCTCATGTAATAATATCCGTCAGAGAATGGTAAAACAGTATTTTGACCAATAGCAGCAACATCGACTTTTCCTCGAGAGGAAAATTCTGATAGAAATACATTAGCGAAATTTTCTTCAGGTAAGTCTGTTCCAATACCTGAGAGACCATAAGCTTCAGTGAGTCCAACATAACCACAAGCTGCAACAGATGTTACATCTGCGAGGTTTGCTGGATAAGCGGTAGTATCAGCGCCTGGCCCTGCATTGCCTGCGGATGTACAAACAACAATTCCATCTGCTTCCGCACCATTTATGGCTGCATCAAGAAGAGCATTTGTTTCATCATAGCCTAAGGACATTGAAACGATCATATTAAGACTTGAGAGAGCGCCAGCATGTAAACTTCGGGCGTAATTGATACATTCAGCCCAGTTGTTTAGCATTTCAGTAGGAGTGACTTGACTTTTTCGTGTTCCGCCAATCCAATAAAGGCATCTCAACATAACTATTTTAGCGTCTTCTGCTACACCTTTAATCCAATAATCAGTATCAGAATCCAATCTGTATCCAATAATTGTTCCGGTAACAGCTGAGCCATGACCTTCTGTATCTGCGTTCCAAGCAACACTATCTTTGTTTAAAAGTTGTGTGTAGGATTTACAATAGTCTGTTAGAATATTTTCTTGTGGGAAGTAATCTTGCCAATTACTTACTAATCCAGTATCAATAACAACAACTACTGTTCCAGCACCAGTGTAAGGTTGTTTTTCAACATCAATGATATCATTCCACCATGGTAAGATTTGAGGAAGATCAGCTTTTGACCATTCCACAGGTGTTGGAGGTGGTTTTGGTTTCTTCGATGTTGAAGCTTGTGTCATTAGCACCATTGGATTATCTACGAAAGCAATGATTGTCGAAGACATTAAAACCATAGTTATTGTGAAAAATAATATTTTTTTACTTACTTTCAAAGTTTTAACACTCCAAGAACATTAATTTTACATTAATGCTACTAAATAGAATAATATGGAGAATTTAAATTTATCCCTTATATTTTTTAAAAAAATCCATAATATTTCCACTAAAGTTTAATAAAATTAAAAGAAAAAGGAAAAATTTAGTTTAGTAATCAAGGAGTTTTTGGATAAATGCCTGATTTTTGTTTGACTTGTTTTTGCAACATTTGAAAAGCATATGCCGAGGTAGAAAAGGTGGTTGCATCAATTGTTTTGGCAATTTCTGCTAATTCTTCATCAAACATACGAGTATAAATTTCAATAAATGGATATTGTTTTCTAATAGCAACTGAAAGGATGATAGCATCTGAGAATAATTCCTCAGTATTCCAACAAAGATAGATTTGTTTTATTTCTCTCATATCAAAATGGTCTTCTAAATTTTCAATGAATTGAATTTTTTCAGCAAAAGAATGAACATTAGGAAGATCGTTGTAAATATCTGGGTCTATTTCTGGATCAAAAAGGTAAACCGTTGCTTTAAGTTCTTTGCCAAGATATTCGACTATTCTTGAAACTAGATTATCATTTCCTAGAATTACTATTTTTTCTTTTTCAGAAATATTCTTTGTCCATTCCATAACTGATTCCATAGCCCAATCAGAAGTTGAAAAGGTAAAAGCATTCCAAGGTTCACCATCTAGATATTTACGAAAGTGATCATCAAACATCCGCATATAGAGATCACAATGAGGATTGATTTCTCGAACTCTTTTAGCAGCAATCAATGCTCGTCGTAAATCAGAAGTTACACAAAAAACCTCTTTACATCGTTTTATTCCCGCAAGTTGAATTATCTCAAAATCTGTATAGTCACCAACTACAACAGGTTGATTAAAACGTATTAGGTCATCTACCTTATTTAACTCAATTTCTACGAGCGAATATGGTTGTTTGTGCATACGTAAATATTCAACTATTCGTTCGCCAAGATGGTTATACCCTAAAACCACTGTGTGATTTTTGCGTTTGGAAGCATTTTTTCTAGCACTCATAATTGGATTATAACCATAGACTTCTTGTAAAGTACTTAAAATAAAACTGATGATTAATATTTCAAATAAAATTTGCCAAATAAATTGATAAAAGCTAAAAACCCCAAGATTTGTTTCACTTTTTCTTATACTCATAGATATTAGCAAAATATTCCAAAAATTTTTGTTGTCTTCTACAACAAAAATAGCTATAAAACCGATGATCCAAAATAAAAGAAATATAGTAACAGGTAAAAGAAATTGTCTTAATTGATTTCTAATAATCTTCAATCTTTTTGATGATTTCATACTTAATATCAAGGGTAAAAATGTAATAAAGATTTTGAATTTAACTTTTTAATTATTTATTTCCTAATTTTGTTATTTTATTTTATAAAAAAAGAAAAAGAGAATATCCCTAAACTTTAGGTAGACTAGCAATAGCTTGCTCCACTAATTCAATAGGATATTCATAATCAATTAAATGCTGACTAAAATATGCTTCATATGCTGAAAGATCAAAGTATCCGTGTCCACTACAATTGAAAACTATAATTTTTTCTTCATTGTTCTCTTTACATAGAAGTGCCTCATCAATTACTCCTTTGACAGCGTGAGCTGTTTCAGGTGCAACAATGAACCCTTCATTTCGCGCAAATAAAACTGCCGCGTTGAAAGTGGAATTCTGTGTATACGCCATAGATTTAATATAACCATGTTTATGTAGAAGTGAAACTGTAGGCGCGCAGCCATGATATCGTAATCCTCCTGCATGTATTGGTGACGGAATGAAATCATGACCCAAAGTGAACATTTTAACAATTGGGGCTAATTTTGCACTATCACCAAAATCATAAGCAAAAAGACCTTTGTACAGCGAAGGACAAGCTAAAGATTCACAAGCAGTTACTTGCAAATCGCTTTTTTTGGACTTTAGCTTATCAGCAAGGAAAGGAAAGGAAAAACCGCTGAAATTACTTCCACCACCAACACAACAAAAAATTGAGTCTGGATAAAGATCGATACTTTCAAATTGCATTTTTGCTTCCAAACCTATTATTGATTGATGGAGCATTACATGATTTAAAACGCTTCCAAGAGAATATTTGGTATTTTCATTTTTCATAGCATCCTCAACAGCTTCACTAATAGCAATTCCTAAACTACCTGTACAATTAGGATCTTGAGCAAGATAGTATCTACCAGATTCAGTGAGAGGGCTTGGACTAGGAACAATTTGTGCTCCATAAGTCTGCATCATTATCTTTCGATATGGTTTTTGGTCATAGCTAGCGCGAACCATGTAAACCATACACTCAAGATCGAAGAGATTACATGCAAAAGAAAGAGCTGAACCCCATTGCCCAGCTCCAGTTTCAGTTGTTAATCGTTCCACACCTTCTTTCATAGCATAGTATGCTTGAGCAACAGCAGTATTTGGTTTATGACTGCCTGGAGGACTAACACCTTCCATTTTGAAAAATATTTTTGCAGGAGTTTTCAGTTCCTTCTCTAATCGTTTAGCTCGATAGAGTGGAGAAGGTCTCCAGAGTCGATAGATATCACGAATTTCTTCAGGAATAGGAATAAAACGTTCCTGACTTACCTCTTGTTTAATAATTTCTTTTGGAAATAGAGGGGCTAAATCTTGTGGACCTAAAGGTTCCAAAGTTACTGGATGTAACGGTGGTTCTAATTCTCTAGGTAAATCTGGTAAAATATTATACCAATTTTTTGGCATTTCATTTTCATCTAATATGATTTTAGTATGCAAATTACATATACCTCCTTATATTGAACTCCAAAGAGTCAATTTTTTGATAACCAAAATTTAGTGGTGAAATGAATTGCTTAAAGTCAAAATAAATTAGAAAATTTGTTGATGATTTTTTCAATTTACCTAATTTACACTGCCAAAACAATCAGAAAACCTCCAAAAGATGGTTAAAATTTACATGTTGAAACTAGTATCATTTAGGAGGTAAAGAAAAACCATTGCCAGCATTTGGCACCTAAATTACAACTAAAGTTCAACATATTAGTCAATTCCTTTCTATTTTTATTAATAAACTATTTTATTTTTACTGGTAAAAAGATAGGTTATCAGAAATTTATGTCGGAAAAATCCATTTTTAATTATGTTTAAATATATCGCTGAACCATAATATCTTCCCGATTAGGGGGGGTTGTTTTTAACAAATGTCAAAAAACAGCGAAAAAAAGAAGAAAACGAGCGGGGATTCTAAAAAGAATTTCCTGGAAAGATTGCCCTCAAATCTACCATTCGCTCCTTTTGTAAGACGACCCGATTACCAGTTGCGGCGTGTAAAATTCAAATCAAAAATACCGCAATCAATCAATCATCGCTATATAATAGCATTAATGCTTATAGGAGTATTTTTCATCTATATGGGTGGGTTTTATTTCTTAAGCAGAGATGTAAATTATGCATTAGTAAATGATCCGGTTACTGGTGAACCGTCACCTATATGGAAGGGCGATATAAATAATCAAACTTTATTTGAGGGGATATCAGCTGGTATACTTATGATTACTGGCTCAGGTGGATTTTATTTAATACATTTATCAACACAATATGCCTATACGCCTAGTACGGCTGCTAAATTACTTCTGTCAGGCATAGCGTTAATTCTATTTGCATTAGCATCACTGGTAGTGATACTGATAAAGAAAGGAATCTTTCCCAAAATAGAGGTTATTACATAATAAATTAATTGTATTAATTCTCTAGTAAAGCATTCTTCATGTCTTATTGTATTCATTTTTTTATATACATTAAGACATTGTATTTTTTGATCGATAAAAAATTGAACAAAATTAGTTTATCTAATATTTTTGAACTTTCTAATAAATTAATATTAGTTTAAGTAATAATTAAACAAAAAGGAGTTAATTTGATTCAAAATAAATGAA
>Ga0307380_10000411_pt1 | contig 68869 bp, 60 predicted proteins | sample UN3MG_FD_202239 | JGI IMG/M metagenome (GOLD analysis project Ga0307380, IMG submission 202239) | Soil microbial communities from Risofladan, Vaasa, Finland - UN-3 | ecosystem: Environmental > Terrestrial > Soil > Coastal area > Acid sulfate soil | place: Finland: Risofladan, Vaasa | collected... | reverse complement strand
ACTATCTGGTACACTCTGGACCACAGTTCGCTCTCCATGCTTGGTCTCCTGAAAAGGGGTTCAAGACAAGCATAAGGGCGAACTGCTTATTGCGCAAGAACTTATAGCAATGGCGCAAAATCCTGGAATACACGCGGGGCGCCTTTTCCTCATGCCTCGCCGACCCAACGTCCGATAACAGGCGCAAGAGCGAGGATCCGTGCGCGCGCCGGCCGGACCCTATCCGCGCCTGCCGCTACTAACCCGCCGGAAAGAGAGCGCAAGATGAGCCGACTCGGCCTGATGGACCGTGTGAAATCGTGGTTCGGGGCTCCGAAACGCCGCGACGCCGCCGGCAAGCACAGTGCCGCATGGTCGCCCGCGCCGGCCGCCCGACTCCTCCTGGCCGGCGCCGCCGCAAAGGCGTCGGCCTCGCCGACCCAAACCTGCTGCGCCTTCGACGGGCGGGAGCCCACGAGCGGCGGCTGCGGCCAGGCGGCCAAGGCGCCGGCCGTCGCCGCCACGTCCGCGCCCCCGGCCGACGACCCCGAGCGCGAGGCCCGCCAGACGGAGTGGATGCACGTGCTGGATTCGCTGCCGGAGCGGATCGCCGAATCCCTGGCCGCCAGCGCCGCCGGCGCCAAGGCCCTGGAGAAGATCGGCCGAGAACTCGAAGGACACCGCGACGCGACGCGCTCCCTCGCCCAGTCGGTCGGCCGGTTGCCCGGACTCGCCACCGACCAGACGGCACTTGCGAAGCAGACGTGCGAAATTTTGTCGAGGCAGACGCATCTGGCGGAAGCCACGGTGGACGGCCTGGCGGCGATGCGCGCCGCCCTGGGGAGCGTCGAAGAAAGCGCCCGCCGGCACGTGCTCGCCATCGGCGAACTGGAGCGAAGCCACCGCGAGGTTCTCCAGACATACCAGCACCTGGTCCTCGCGACGCATCGGCGGCTGGGGCGCCTCGCGGCGCTGGCGGTGGTGCTCGCATCGGGCGCGCTCGGCGCCGTGGCGTACGTCCTCTGGCTCGCGCTCGCACAGTAACCGGGTTCAGATAAGTTTTGCGCGGCGGGTCTCCGCACCCGCCGCGCAAAGTGGCACTGTAGTAATATTCTACTCGACCAGTTTCTGCGGCTCTTCGAGCGCGTCGCGGATCATCTCGAGGAACTGGGCGCCGACGGCGCCGTCCACCAGCCGATGGTCCGCCGACAGCACGAGCGTCATCTTCTGCCGCACGCAGATCTTGCCCTGCCGACATACGGGCCGCTCTTCAATCACCCCCAGGCCCAGGATGACGCTCTCGCCGGGGTTCACGACCGGAATGAAACTCCGGATGCCATACATCCCCAGGTTCGAGACGGTCATGCATCCGCCCTGGTACTCGTCGGGGCGGAGGCGCTTGGAGCGGGCGCGCTGGGCCAGGTCCGCCGTCTCCCGCGCAATCTCGGGCACCGACTTTTTGTCCACGTCGCGGACGACCGGCACGATAAGCCCTTCGTCCAGGGCGACGGCCAGGCCGACGTGGGCGGCGCCTCGGCGCTCCACCCCGCCTTCCACCCACCGGCTGTTGACCGCCGGGAAACGCTGCAGCGCCAGGCCGCACACCTTCAGAACGAAATCGTTGTAACTGATTTTCACCTCACCCTTGGCGTTGAGTTTCGCGCGGAGGGCCACAAGATCCGTCACGTCGGCATCCATAGTGAGGTAATAGCAGGGGATCGTCTGCTTCGACAGGAGCATGCGCTCAGCGACGATACGGCGCATCGGCGAGAGGGGGACAACCCGGCCCGACGCGGCAGCCGGTGCGGCCTTGGCCCGCAGGACATCGGCTTTCATCACCTTGCCGCCGGCCCCCGTGCCGGACACGCCGGCCAGCGGCACGCCCTCGCGGGCGGCTATTTTTCGGGCGAGCGGCGTGGCCCTGGCCCCACCCTTCGATCCCGGCGCGCCGGGACTCACGGCCGCCTCAATGTCGGCCTCGACGATCCGGCCGGCGGGACCCGTCCCGCGAATGCTCTCGATCGCCACGCCGAGTTCCTTGGCGCGTCGGCGAGCGCGCGGAGAGGCTTTGAGGCGGCCCTCGGCTGCGGGCGGCGCTGCCGCGGCCGCTTGGACCTCGGCGGGCGCCGACGGCGCCGCCTGGGCCGCTCGCTTGGCCGGCGCCTTCCCCGCCTCGGCCAGGACCTCTTGGGGGACCTTTTCGCCCGGGTCGCCGACGACGGCAATGACGGCCCCGACGGAAAGTTCCTGGCCCTCCTTGGCGAGGATTTTCAGCAGCGTCCCCCGGTGGTAACTTTCGACTTCGAGAGTGGCCTTGTCGGTGGTGATTTCGCAGAGGATGTCGCCGGGGGCGACGGCATCGCCCTCCTTCTTCAGCCACCGCTCGATGGTCGAGACTTCGACCGTCTCGCCGAGTTTCGGAAGCGTGACTTTCTGGATCATGGGGAACCCCATCGCGCCGCGCCCACTGCCACGGCACGCGCCCCGCAAGTTTACCCGCCGTGGCGGGCGGGGCGGCTAACTGTTGCGAGCGCTACGCCTTGCCGAGCGTGCGCTTGGCGGCGGCGACGATTTTGTCGGCCCGCGGAATCGCCTCGTCCTCAAGGACCGGGCTCATCGGCACAGGACAGTCGGCCGCGCACACCCGCTCGATCGGCGCATCGAGGTCGTCGAACGCGTGCTCCTGGACCCGCGCGATAATCTCGCAGACGAAGTTGGCGTTCTTGTACGCCTCGGAGGCGAGCACCAGCCGACCCGTCTTCTTCACGGACTCCAGGACGCGGTCCATGTCGAGCGGCCGCAGACACCGAAGGTCAATGACCTCGGCCTCGATGCCCTCCTCGGCCAGAGCCTTGCCCGCCTCCTCGGCCCGAAGGGCCATGCGCGAGTAGGAGACGATCGTCACATCCTTGCCTTCGCGCCGGACGGCGGCCTCGCCCAGCGGAATGAGATACTCCTCGGTCGGCACCTCGCCCTTGGTGTTGTAAAGCATCTTGTGCTCGATGAAGAGGATGGGGTTGTCATCGCGGATGCAGGTCTTCAAGAGCCCCTTGGCGTCGTAGGGCGTCGAGGGCATGACGACAAAGACGCCCGGGGCGTGGACGAACCAGGCCTCGAGGCTTTGGGAGTGGTGGGCGGCGATGCACCGGCCCGCGCCCCCCTCGGTCCGCAGGACCATCGGCACGGTCGTCTTCCCGCCGAACATGTAGCGGTTCTTGCCCGCCTGATTGACAAACTGGTCCATCGCCAGGGTCATGAAGTCCACGTACATGATCTCGGCCACCGGCCGCATCCCGCACATGGCGGCGCCGGTGGCGGCGCCGGCGATGACCGCCTCGCTAATGGCCGTGTCGCGCACGCGAGCCTCGCCGAACTCCTCGTAGAGGCCCTGGGTCGCGGAGTAGGCGCCGCCGTAGATGGCCACGTCCTCGCCCATGACGAAGACGCGTTCGTCGCGCCGCATCTCCTCAGCCAGGGCGTCCCGGACCGCCTCACGATACATGATGACCGGCATCGTCGTGCCCTACCCTTTCGTCTCGGTGCGCACCAAGCCCCGCTCACCCTCGACCCAGCCGGCGTAGACGTCGTCCATCACCTCGGCGGGGTCGGGCCAGGGGCTCTCCTCGATGGCGAACTTCTCGGCGTCAGCGAGGGCCTTGTCCACCTCGGCCTGGAGTTTCTCGAAGGCCTTCGGCGTGAGCGTCCCGTCGCGGAGGAGGTCTTCCTTAAAGAGCGTGATGGGATCGCGCTCGTGCCAGTAGGCTTCCTCTTCCTTCGTGCGATAGACGCGCGGGTCGCTGCGCGAGTGGCCGCGGTAGCGGTAGGTCTTGGCCTCGATGAGGGTGGGCCCGTCGCCTTTTCGAGCGCGCTCGATGGCCTCAAGAACGGCATCGCGGACTTCCAGGACCCGCTGGCCGTCCACGCAGGCGCCGGGCATGGCGTAGGCGCTAGCGCGGGCGGCGATGTCGGCGACGGCGCACGCCCGCTCCAGCGCCACGCTCATGCCGTAGAGATTATTCTCGCAGATATAAACAACCGGCAACTTCCACTTGCCGGCCATGTTGAGCGACTCGTGGAAGACGCCCTCGTTGGAGGCCCCGTCGCCGAAGAAGCAGAGGACGACGCCGCCGGTCTTCTGCATCTGGACGGCCAGGGCGGCGCCGGTCCCAACCGGGATGTTGCCGCCGACGATGCCGGTGGCGCCGAGGTTGCGGCTGGAGACGTCGGCGATGTGCATGGACCCGCCGCGGCCCTTGCAGTATCCGGTCGCCTTGCCGCAGAGTTCCGCCATCATCAATTTCAGGTCCGCCCCCATGGCGAGGCAGTGTCCGTGGCCGCGGTGCGTGCTGGTGATGTAGTCGCGCTTGCCGATGGCCGAGCAGGCGCCGACGGCGACGGCTTCCTGGCCGGCATAGACGTGGCTTGCGCCCTGGAGGACATTGCGGGCGAGGAGTTCGAAGACCTTGTCCTCGAACGCGCGGATTTCCATCATTCGCCGCAGCAGGCCGACCTTGAACTCTTTCGACAATTTGCCGCCCTCGGGGGCCGGCTTCGCCTTGGACTTCGGCTTGACCTTCGCTCTGGACTTCGCCATTCGTGCCTCCCGACCGTCGAGTCCCGCGCCATGGAAAGCGGCGAATTATACCCGCAGGGCCTCCGGAACGCAACCCAGGAGGTCCAGGGCGGTCATGCCGAGGACTCCGAGGCGTTCGGCGGCCAGGTCCCCCGCCCGTCCGTGGGCCCGGACCGCCAGGACGGCGGCCTCGAACGGGGACATTCCGCCGGCCAGGAGGGCGGCGAGCATGCCCGTCAGGACGTCTCCGGCCCCCGCCGTCGCCATGCCGGGGTTGCCCGTCTTGTTCACGTAGATCCGCTCGCCGTCGCAGACGATGGTTCCGGCCCCCTTGAGGACGGCGACGGCGCCGAGAGCGGCGAGGCGCTGGGCCGCCGCCTCGCGGTCGGCCTGGACGTCCTTGACGCTTGCGCCGAGCAGGCGCGCGGCTTCGCCGGGATGCGGCGTAAGGATGACGCGGTTGGAGGCCGATTTCAGGATCGCCGCCGCCTCGTCCGCGATCGCATTGAGACCGTCGGCATCGAGAACGATCGGCACATCCAACCCTTCAAGGAGGGCGCGGACAACGGCCGAGACGCCGCGCGTCCGCCCAAGGCCCGGTCCGACGGCAATGGCGCCCTGCCCTTCGGCCAGCGTGAGGACGGCATCGGCGGCCTCGGCCCGCAAGCACGCGCCGTCGTCCGCCAGGGGCGCGGTCGTGCAGCACGGGGCGAGGGCGGCGACGGTGTCGAGCGCGGCGTCGGGGGTGGCGATCTTCACCAAGCCCGCCCCGGCGCGGAGGGCCCCGTTTCCCACCAGCGCCGCTGCGCCGGCCATGCCTCGGCTGCCTGCCACGACGAGCACCAGGCCGGCCGTGCCTTTGTGGGCGTCGGGCGGACGGGTCGGCGGTTTGGGAATGTCGGTGACGCGCTTGAGCATGGCGGCTCCTTCAGAAAGAGCGCGCTCTCCCGGCGCGCCGGGATCGCGGCTAAGCGTTGGCGGCGCCGGACAAGCGTGCGGCGCTGCGGAGGATCATGGCGGCCAGACACCCGGCGCCGAAGCCGTTGTCAATGTTGACGACGCCGACGCCGGCGGCGCACGAGTTGAGCATCGTGAGGAGCGGCGCGAGGCCTCCGAAACTGGCGCCGTAGCCGACGCTCGTCGGGACGGCGATGACCGGCGCGCTGACCAGGCCGCCGACGACGCTGGCGAGGGCCCCTTCCATGCCGGCGACGACGATGACGACTGACGCCTCGGCCAAGGCCTGGGCGTGGGCGAGCAGCCGATGGATGCCCGCCACGCCGACGTCGTAGAAGGTTTCGACACGGCAGCCGAACAGTTCAGCCGTCACGCGCGCTTCCTCGGCGACGGGCTGGTCGCTGGTTCCGGCCGAGACAATCGCCACCTGGCCCGCCAGGGGCCGGCGCTCGCCCTCCTGCGCCAGGACGATGGCGCGGGCGGCCTCGTGATAGACGGCCTGGGGATGGGCGGCGCGGACGGCCTCGTACACCTGGGGCGCGGCCCGGGTGGCGAGGACGTCGTGGCCTTGCTCGGCCAGGCGCCCGACGATGGAGACGATCTGGTCGGCGGTCTTGCCCTCGCAGAAGATGACCTCGGGAAAGCCGCACCGTAGCGCCCTATGGTGATCGAGTTTGGCGAAGCCGAGGTCCTCGAACGGCATGTGGCGAAGGCGCTGGGCGGCCTCGTCGGGCGCGACGTGTCCGTCGCGGACGGCTTCGAGCAACTGGCGCAAGCGAGCGGGGTTCACGTTTTCGTCCCGAAGGGGCGCTAGGAGGCGTCAGGGCTCTCGGGCTCGTCCACATAGTCGAGGCGGTGGACGGGGGCGACGACGGCGGTGGCGATGTTCGCCAGGTGCGCCCCGATGCGCTTCAAGTGCCGCGCCAGGAGCGAATACGCCACCGCCTCGTCGGTCGGGATCGAGTCGCGCTCCCGCAAGAGTTGGCGGATCAAGAGGTCGCACTCCTTGCCGGTCTGGCCGAACGTCTGCATGACCTTGCGGGCCTTGTCCAGGTCGCTCTGGCCGAACGCTTCCTTGGTCAGTTGAAAGAGGTCCTCGGTCTGGGCGCGGATGCGCTCCAGGGGGTCGAGGTAGCGGCGGCTCGTGAACTCGCGCGTGTAGAACTTGCCGACCTCGAAAATGTTTTTGCAGTAGTCGCCGATGCGTTCGGCGTCCTTGACGACGCTCATGAGGACGAGGCAGGCGGCCAGGTTGGCGTCGGGGCGGATCGTCAGGTGCTTGACAATCTGGGCCCGGATGGATTGTTCGAGGTGGTTGACGGTCTTATCGCGATCGTAGAGGGGGTCCTGGACGGCCTGCCAGTCCACCCGGCTGAAGAAGACCTCGACGGCCTGCTGGAACATCCACTGGGTCTCTTCGAGCATCCGGTCGAACTCATCGAACATCTGGCCGAGGGCGTCCTTGCCCCGCCAGGCCGCCAGGATTTCGCGTAACATGGTCCGACTCCCCGCGCCCGGAGGCGCTTATCCAAAGAGCCAATATAACCCAATCACGGTTACGGGCAACACGAAAAAAAACAGCGTAATGTGCAGGACGGCAAAGTACCGCGACTGCGACGCCTGATGCGACCACCACTTCGCCATGCCGATCGGCACGAACTTCAAGGGATACCAGATGACCGACCCGATGATGTTAAAGAGCATGTGGCTGAAAGCCAGGGCCATGCCGATCTGCGCCTGGGCGGGAGTGTCGGCGGCGACGGCGAAACTGGCGATCAGAGCGGTCACGGTCGTCCCGAGATTCGCGCCGAGGGTGTAGGGGAAGATCTGGCGGAGCGTCAGAAGGCCGGCCCCGGCGAGCGGGACGGCCAGGCTGGTCGTGATGCTCGACGATTGGACCGTCGCCGTCAGCACCAGACCCACCAGGTAGGCCGTCAGGGCGTTGCGAAACAGGACGCGGTCGAAGAACTGCTCGATGCGTTTCATCACCAGGCTCCGCAGCACCTTCGTCATGAGCAAGAGGGCGGCGAAGAGAAAGACCACGCCGAGGACCATCAGCGCCAGGTTGGCGGAAACGTGTCCGAGGCCGAGCCCGTCTTCGAGGAGGCGGGCGACGACATCCACGAACGGCTGGACGATCTCCTTCAGGACGTTGGTGGGTTTCTGTCCGGTCGGCGCCCCGGAGTAGAACGCCGAGGCCATCCACGTCGAAACCCGCTCGAGCAGACCCTTTCCCGTCTGCCACGAGACCAGCCACTCCAGCGGAAACAGAAGCAGGACCGACAGGGTGTTGAAGAAATCGTGGACGATGGCAGCCCCGTAAGCCCGCTCGAACTCCTCGCGCCGGCGGATGTGGGTGAAGGAGACGCCGGCGTTCGTGACGCTTGTGCCGATGTTCGCCCCCATGATGATGAAGATCGCCTGAGGAAGCGTCAGCGGCGTCGTGACCACCAGGCCGACGGTGAACGAGGTGGTGAACGAGGAACTCTGGAAGATGCTCGTCATCAGGACGCCGACGAAGAGGCCGACGAGAGGGTTCTCTGCATACTTGAAGACCTTGTAGACGACGGGGCGGTATTCCAGGCTCTGCGGGCCTTCGGTGGCGTGTTTGTCGTAGTCGGGGTTCTTGCCGAGGGTCTTCAGGCCCTCGCCCATCATCGCCATGCCGCCGAGGAAAAGGTACAGAAACACAAGCACCAGGAAAACCCTGAGGAGGGTCTTCCAGAGGGGTGGCGGTGCTTCGGCCCGTTCCCTCGGCATCATCATGGGATCAGGGCTCCCTCGAAACCAGGGTCGGAGTGCATGAGTTCCGGAATCCAGTACGGCGCGGGATTGTAGCCTTGGGGGCGGCTTCGAGGCAACGGATTTCCGCGACCGCCCCCCGGGGGCGGAGGACGCGCTGCCCCTGCCCGGGAGCCGCTACTCCAGCAACCAGCACAGCGAGAGGATCAGCAGAGGCAGGCCGAAGAAGAAGCCGACCACGTGAAAGACCGCATACCGTTTGGACCGTGCCGCCTGGCGCGCGTGCCAACGGGCGATTCCAATCGGCACGCGCCGAAGCGGATACCAGACAGCCACGCCGAGCACGTTGAACGCCGTATGGCTGAAGGCGAGGGCGATCCCGACCTTCGCCAGTTGCGGGGTATCGGCGCTGGCGGCGAAACTGGCGAGCAGCGCCGTCACCGTCGTCCCCACGTTCGCGCCCAGCGTAAAGAGGAACACCTGGAAGATATTCAACAGGCCGGCGGCAACGAGAGGCACGACGAGCGAGGTTGTGATGCTCGAACACTGGACGGTTCCCGTGAGGACGAGGCCCACCAGGAACGCCGTCAGGTCGTTGCGGAATAAGACGCGGTCGAAGAGCCGCTCCACGCGTTTCAGCACCAGGTTGCGGAGCGCCTTGGTGACGCCGATGAGCGCCACAAACAACAGCACCACCCCCAGGGCCGCCAGCGCGACGTTCGCCCAGTTGTGCGAAAGCCCCAGGCCGCGATCCAGAATCCAGGAGGTGCCGCTCGTGAGCGGCTCGACGGCCTCCTTGAGGAAGTTGGTCGGTTTGTGGCCGGTCGGGGTCCCGCTGTAGAAGCCCGAGGCCAGGGCCGAAGCGATGCGTTCCAGAAAGCCCCGCCCCGTCGCTTTCCAGACGATCCACTCGATCGGGAACAATATCAGGACCGTCAGCGTGTTGAAGATTTCGTGGGTGATGGCCGCGCCGTAGGCCCGCTCGAACTCCTCCGCCCGGCGCATCTGCATAAACGACACGCCGGCGTTCGTGATGCAGGTCCCGATGTTCACGCCCATGATGATGAAGATGGCCTGGTGGAGCGTCAGCGGCGTGGTCACCACCAGCGACACCACGAAAGCCGCCGTAAACGACGAACTCTGAAAGATGGCGGTCACCAGAATGCCCACGAAGAGGCCCACAAGGGGGTTGGCGGCGTGCGAGAAGACCTGATAGACGACGGGACGGTACGGTTGGTTGCCGTCGGCTTGGGGCTGGCTCGCGTCGAAGTGCGGGTTCTTGCCGAGGGCCTTCAGGCCCTCGCCCATCATCGCCATCCCGCCCAGGAAGCCGTACAGCAGGACGAACACCAGAAGGATCCTGGCGAGGGTCTGCCAGGCGGGTCGGCGCGGTTCTGCCCGTTCGGCGAGACGGGTCATTGAGACCATCGCTCCGGTGGCGGCAAAACCATGGGCGTATGTTCGGACACGCCAGAGTAAGAAATCGCATTATAGGGGACACGGCAGGCCCGGCAAGCGATTTCGGCGCGCCCATCGGCCGCGGGGCGCTTCAGACAGCCCGCGCCTCCAGGTCCAGGTCGGCCGTCCGGCCCGCCTGAAGAAGGTGATAGGCCAAGCCCGCCACCATGGCGGCGTTGTCGGTGCAGTAGGCCATCGGCGGGATGAAGACTTCGAGTCCGGCGGCGTGGGCGTCGGCCTGGAGCCGACCGCGCAATCGCCGATTGGCCGCCACCCCGCCCCCCACCAGGACGCGGTCCACCCCCAGAGCCTCCGCCGCACGCAGCGTCTTGCCGACGAGCACCTCGACGACGGCCTCCTGGAAACCGGCGGCCACGTCGGCCGTCTCCTCGGGCGATAGATGGGTCGAACGCCTTTTGGCGCCGGCGCCCTTGCCCCGGACGTGGTAGAGGACGGCCGTCTTCAGGCCGCTGAAACTGAAATCGAGCGATTCGGGCCCGAGCCACGGCCGGGGAAAGTCCACCGCCCGGGGATTCCCGCGCTCGGCCATGCGGTCAATCACCGGCCCGCCGGGATATCCGAGGTCCAGCAGGGCGGCGACCTTGTCGAACGCCTCGCCGGCCGCGTCGTCCGTCGTCGCACCCACCAGCCGGTGCTCCAGCGGGCCTGTACTGTGGTACAGGCTCGTGTGGCCGCCGGACACGATGAGGCTGACGCACGGGAACGGCCCCGGCGCGCCTCCGCAGGATGCTGCGCCGGGGTCGCGCTCCAGGCACGCGGCGTAGATGTGGGCCTCGATGTGGTTGACAGCCAGGAGCGGCACGCCGCGCAGCCAGGCGAGGGTCTTGGCGGCCGTCAGACCCACCAGGAGCGAGCCGATCAGTCCCGGCCGATGGACCACCGCGACGGCGTGGAGTTCTGCGGTCGGCGCGGCGGCGGCCTGAAGCGCCTCGGCCACCACGGGCACCAGCGACTCGATGTGGGCCCGGGAGGCGATCTCCGGAACCACCCCGCCGTACTTGCGGTGGATCTCGATCTGGCTGGCGACGACGTTGGAAAGGACTCGCCGGCCGTCCTCGACGACCGCCGCGCACGTCTCATCGCACGACGTTTCGATGCCCAGGATCTTCATCGGCAGTTGATGGGTCGGGGGCGAAAAAGACTCCAGGTGTCTTTTCCCCGAAAGGCCCGAAGGGTGCTGCGCAGAAAAGACACCTGGAGTCTTTTTCGCCCAGGCTCTAAGCGGCCTTCTTCAGGTACCGTTCGATGACGCCCATGCTCCGCAGGACGTCGAGGGCCCGCTCGAGTTGGCGGTCGGTGAAGGGCTGCGCGGCGGGGGCCTCGGGCGCGGGGGGCACGGCGCCCGGCGCTTCGGAGTCCGGTTCTTCCTCGAGGCCTTCCGCGCCCGGATCGGACGGCGATTCGATCGCAGGCGGCACGGGCTGCGCTTCGGGCGCCGGGGCGGCGGCCGGTTCCTCGGCCGGAGCCGCTCCGCCCTTTCCTTCCTGGCCGTTGTGCAGAATGTCCGCTTCCTGCCGCACACGCACAACCCCGACGTACTCCTCCGGCTTGACGGGGACGAGGATGTCGGGGATGACGCCCCACTCGTCGGCGTCGGTCATGTCCTCCTCGCGGTGGATGTTTCGGCCGTTCGGGAGGTAATACTTGCTGGTCGTCAGTTTCAGAGCCGACTGCTCGCCTTCCAGGGGGATAACGTTCTGGACGCTGCCCTTTCCGAAGGTCCGATCGCCGACGATGATGGCGCGGTTGTGGTCCTGGAGGGCGCCGGCGACGATTTCGCTCGCGCTCGCGCTGAACGGATTGACGAGGACGACCAGGGGGAAATACGGCAAGGTGCCTTCCGCCGTGGCGGTCGCTTCCCAGTGGGGGCTCGTCCGGCCTCGCGTCTGCACGATCACACCTTTGTCCAGAAACAGGTCGCACATGTCCAGGGCGATGCGCAGTTGGCCGCCCGGGTTGAAACGCAGGTCCAGCACCAACGACTTCATCCCGTCGGCCAGCAGGCCCTCCAGGGCGGCACGCAGTTCCGCAACGGTGCTGTCCACGAAGGACGAGACGCGGACGTAGCCGATCTTCTTCTCCGGGTCCAACATCCAGACCCAGTGGTCGTCGGCGTCCCGCCGCAGGCCCTTGACCGTATGGACCTCGATAATGGCCCGGGTGATGGGGATGTCGGCGAACTCGCCGGTCAGGTGGCGGACCTTGATGGTGACGCGGGTGCCCGGCTCGCCGGTCAGGATCTTGACCGCCTCATTCAGGCTGACGCCGTCGGCCGTCTTGCCGTCTATCTCCAGAATAACGTCGCCCGCCAGGACGCCGGCCCGGAACGCCGGCGTGTCCTCCAGGGGACTGATGACCGTCAGCATGCCGCGACGCATCCCGATCTGGATGCCTATCCCGCCGAACTTGCCGCGCGTCGCCTTGTTGAACTCGTCCATGTCCTCTTCCGGGATATAGTCGGAGAAGGGATCCAGCCCTCCCAGCATCCCCCGGATAGCGTCGCTGAACATCTTCTTGGTATCCACTTCGTGGACATACTGCTTCTGGACGATGCGGAGGATCTCGATGAAGCGGTCGTATTGCTGGAACAGTTGCTCCTCGTCGGAGGCCTGTCGCTGGGCGGCGCCGGCGAACGCCCATGCCAAGAGCCCTCCCATCGCCACCAGGAAAAACACACTCACGAGGTGTCTGCGCGCCATTCCCGTCTCCTCGAGCGCGGCCCTGCAGGGGCCTGCAATGCAGAGCATTGTACCCCTCGACGGCCGCTTTTCAATACCTTGCCGCCCTCGAAAAAGGGGTCAGGACCCTTTTCTGCGGAAAAGGGTCCTGACCCCTTTTTCCGATCCCGTTCGCCTCGTGAAACACGACGCGGCGGAACCTTGTGGCCAGAACGCCGACGTACGCGGCCGCAATCGCCGCCGGTCGGCGGCGACCCAGCCGCGCCGCCACCGCCTCCAGCACCGCGTTCGCCTCGGCTGCCACCGGCTCCCGGTCCAGGCGTTCCTCGGCCAGAACGTCCAGGAGGCGCTCGAGCCACTCGCGCCGCGCCCGCGGCCGGTCGGCCATCGCGACCAGCGGCCGAACCCCCGCCAACGCGCCCAGCACCACCGTCGCCGCCACACCGTGCCGACCTTCCTCGACCGCCCGGCCCCACAGGGCGGACGCCCGGCACAGACAGGTGCGGCGCATCAAGCGAGCCTCGGCCCGTTCCGGCACGCACACGGCGGCGCTCGAGCCCCGGGCCGGGCGGCCTGCGTCCCCCGGCCCGGGCGAAAGCAATTGCGCCGTGCGGCAAAGGACGAGCCGCCCGCCACAATGCGGACACCGACAGTCGCAGACGGCTTCGGTCGGCGCGGCCCGGCACACCGGACATCGCCACCGGCCCACCACACGCAGACGCGCCAGGCCCAGCGAACGAAGCAGACGCGACAGCGGGCTCGACAGAAACGCGTGCGACCGGAACCGCCGGGGAACCTGGTCCAGCACCAGATAGCGCAGCACCAGGCCCAACGGGTCAATGCCCGGGGCCCATCCGAACGGCGGCTCGTCCGGCTGACGCCCCGCCCTGGAGTCCAGCAGACGGAGGTCGCGCCGGCCCGCCGACAGACTCGCCACGAAGACCCACGCCAGGGGCACGGCCACCTCGTGCTTCAACTCCGCACCCCGCGGGCCGCGCGTCGGCAGACCGGTCATCCGCAGCGCCGGCGCCGCCGTTCGCCACACCAGGCTCACCAGGTCCGGCCAGTAAGCCGCCAGCGCGCCCCCCGGACGCACGAGACCCGAGACCCACAGGCGAACCAGGCACGCCGGTCCCGCGGCGGGGCCCAGCGCCGGGACGCGCTCCATCACCTGGCGCGCCCAGGTAATCGCGTCGGGTCGGCTTACGAGCGCAAGCGCGTCACGCCGGAAGCGGCGTGGGCCCCGACCTTCGGTCGCCTCGCGCCGGACCGCCTCGCGCAGCGCCGCCGGAACCAGCGCCGCCAGCCGCAGCGCCGCCCATCCTCGCACTTCCGGACAGAACCGCATCGTTGGGTGTGTCTGGACCACGCCGGCCGCCTTGATTGCCTCCTGCGGCACGAGAGAGGTGAACCGTGGCGACAGGAACCGCCCCCGTGCCTCCACCGCGGTCCCGCCAGGACGACACGACCGCCGCGCTCGGCGGACGGTCAGTGTGTAAGGTAGTCGAGGACCGGGCCCGAGGTCGGCCTCTTTGCGGTGGTGTGTGACAGAGGTATGTCCCAAGGGGACAACTATGTGGCGCCAGACGCCTCGCGAGGCGGCGGCCGAGGGACCAGACGCCGAGAACTGCTTTCACGACTAAAGGGTGGCGGCCTGGGAAGTTTACCCGCCGGGGCGGGGCCGCCACCCGGGAGCATCCCCGATTCATCAGACAGAGCCTAGGCGCGGACATCCTCATCCGGCAGGAAGATACGTCGCGGCGTCTCGAAGAGGATCTCTCGCGCCGACGCCAGCGCCTCCTCGCGCGTCCAGAACCCGCGCTCGATCCGCTCCGCCAGCACGTTCGCCAGCACGCGCCGCACCACCTGGAGCCGGCCGTACACATACTCCACGCACCACCCGTCGCTGAAGAACCCGATGAGGCGCGAGAGCGGCACCATGTCGAACCGCCGCGCCAGCGCCGTGTGCATCACCGACGGGTAGAACGTCTCCCACCAGAAGTTGGCCAGCGAGACGTTGCCGTACGCCTGGCACATGGCGGCCCAGATAGGCTCGTCCGGCTCGTAGCCGTTCAGCACGTTGAAATGCAGGTCCGGGAACTCCCCGAACAGGTGCCCACAGGAGGAGGCGAACTCGGGCGCCGCCCGCGCCACCGGATGCCCGCACCCCGGGTCCGGCGTCAGGTACTGGACGCCATAGCAGAACTGGAAGATGCGCGTGCGGCTGCGGATGGCGCGGCAAATCGCGCGGATGAGGGCAGCCTCGAGGAAACGGACGCCATCGGCGTCCAGCGCCTTGTCGGCCTGGGCGTCCGCCAGCAGACGGTTCAAATGCGCCTCGTCCACCGGACGGAAATCCGCCTCGCTCGACACCCACGCCACCAGCGCCTTCTTGTCGGACCAGTCGAACCCCTCATAGAAGCGCGCGACGGCCTCCCGCAGATGTTCGACGGTCGCGACGTCGCGGCCGAGGATCTTCCCCACCGCCTCCAGGCGCTGCTTCCACGACCGGAACTCGCTTGTGCCGCTCGTCGGCGCACGCTCGAGGGTGAACCGGATGTTGCCGTCCCATTGGCCTTCCGGCACGGGGTTGACCTTCACCTGGCTCGAGCAGAGGCGGACGACATTCGCCTTCGCCAGCACCTGCTTCGCCCAGTCCTTCTGGCCCGTCTTGGCCTCGAACGCCTCGCGAATGCGGGGAAGGTTCTCGGCCGTCAGCGGGCCCTCCCACTCGTACAGGTCTCGCAGGATCGTCTTCAGGATCCATCCGAAACCGGTCTGGGCGACGGCCGGCCACCGCGCAAAGAAGTCCGGCAGCGGCAGCCCGTGACGCCCGGCCTCCTTTTCCGGCCACATTTTCTCGTCGGCCGCGCCGCCGGACCGCAGGCAGTACAGGAGCATGTGGTAGAACATCACCTGCTCGGGCTTCGCCGCCGCCATGTGGTCGCGGTTCACGTGGCTATGGACATCCACCACCGGCATCTCGCAGATCGCCTCGTACAGTTCATCACGCAGCATCAAGCGGCTCCTTGTGGCCCCAATCGGAAGTGCACAACGCTAGCAGGTCGCGCGCTCCCCGTCCAGCGTTTTGCCCGCCGCACGCTGTAAGCCGACCGCGGACCTGTCCGGCGTAGTCCCGGCGCGCCGGGACGGAGACGGAAGCGGTCGGCGACGTTCCCAACCACCGCGCGTTCGCTCGCCCGCGCGCGGGACGGCCCAGCGAGACGTAACGCCAGCCAAGCGGCTGATCTTGCTTGGGAGTCCTGATGGTGGGCGAGACAGGGCTCGAACCTGTACGGCCCCAAAGGGCCAAGGGATTTTAAGTCCCTAGCGTCTGCCAGTTCCGCCACTCGCCCGCGTTCCCGGCCGAGACAGAGTATCCTGGGGGGCGCAGCCGGGTCAAGCGAAGACCGTCCGGCAGGAAAGCCACCAGCGGCCAAGGGAGCGGCTTTTCGGCGCCTTCCCTCCCTAGGCCGTGCGCCGGCGAAGAAGGAACAGGCCGCCTAAGAGAAGCAGTCCGACGGTGGCCGGCTCGGGGACAACATCCCAGCCGATGAGGTCCAGGGCAATGAGGTCGTTCGGTCCGATGGCCAGGAGTTCCCCCATCGCCGCCGTCGGGTCCAGGATGCCCAGGCCCAGGAGGTCCTTCCAGTGGGAGCCCTGGCGCCCGTCGCCGTAGAAGGCGCCCGTGGACATGAGGACCGATCCATCGCCGTAGTAGAACGATTGCGATCCGCCGGGCTCGAGGTCGCGGGCCGTGAGGGTGAAGTCAAAGCCCGCACCCAGTTCCGTGGTGTCGAAGCGGAAGAAGTCGAGGACGGAAACCCAGACGTCCGTATCCTCCCAGTTCGTGTAGATGGGGACTCCATACTTCATGTAGTAGTCAATAGGATCAATTCCGCTCATGAAGCCGAGGCAATGGCCAATCTCGTGGGTCGCGACGCCGACGAGGTCGTACGTGCCCCCCGTGATGCCGTTGCTCGGGTCGTAATCCCACGCAAAAGTGCTCGAGAATTTAATCGTGCCGTCCGTCCCCGTGTACGAGCCGCCGACGGCCTTCCAGTTGGCCGTCGTCAGATAGCCGGTGTTGGCGAACGAGAAACCGGTCGGCAGGTGAAGGCTCAGTTGCGCCGCGGTGGGGAGTTTCGGCAGGAGGGCGGCCTCGCGCGCGTCGCCGACCTCGGCCCCGTTGATGACCAGGCTGCGCACGGCGTTGAAATCGCCATACGCGACGTAAAACCCGGCCGCCCCCAGGACCCCCTGCCCGAGGGTAGCGTCCCACCCGACCGTGATCTTGACCGTGACGTTGTCCCGCAGGAGGGCGGACCACCGGTCGGTCGCCTGCCCGAACGCCGTCTGCACATTGGCCGGGACGCCCGTCTCGTAAGTCACGTCGAACGTCGTGTTACCGCGCGCCGCCCCGGCCCCCAGGCCGAGCAACACGAGGCAACCCGCCAGCGCCCCCGCCCGGCACCACATTCCACTCGCTCTTCGGTTTCTCATCCGGACCTCCCCTCTCTCGCATATGGAAACGCACGCCTGCGGCCGTCGGCGTCAGCGCAACCCTCGGCCGGACAGGCATTCCGGCTGAAGCAGACTGAGGAAACCCCTCTTCCCGCGGGTGCGGAGCGCACGATTGCGCACCATGCGGCCGGACCCTTTCTGGGCAAAAGGCGACTCGTCCGGAAATCCGCTGCTTTGAACCTGCCCCCGGGCACTTTCAGTCCTCAAGCCTAGACTATTATGGCGCAGAATCCCCCGAAAGTCAAACCGTCTCCAGAATGTCGGTTCGGGCAAACAGGCAGAAATGGGCCGCAGACAGGCTTGGAGGCGGCGGCGGGATTCGAACCCGCGAATGTCGAACCGGTACGGCCCCAAAGGGCCAAGGAATTTTAAGTCCCTAAGCAGTTTGACGTAAATTCCGTCAACTTGCTGCACGGCGGGTTCGCCGCCCCGCTTGCGGGGCGCTGGCTGTTCGCACCCGGGGCAAGCGAAGACCGTCCGCGGAGGCGGAAAAGATTTGACGCGCGGCTATTTGTGGTGTAGAGTACCTCTCGGAAGATAGGATTGAAAGGTCTGTGCCGCTTGGAGGGGGTTCCGGGCGGGGCAGGCCGAAAAAAGAGTGTTCGGCGGCCGGGGGAGTAATCCTCCGGCCGCTTTTTTTCTGCAATCTGAGGTCGGACCCACAAACCGGGGGAGGTCGGCCGCACGGCCGGTCTCCCCTTTTCTTTTTCGGGGCAGAGAGGCCGGAGGCAGCAAGCCTCGCCCCCCGCGCGGGATAGCGGGATGTGACCGGCAGGCTTTACGGCGGGGCCGGATTTGCGGGGAGAAGGACAAAAAGGGAGGGTGGCCATGAGGCGAGTAATTCTTGCCTCGCTGGTGGTGTTGGTCTCGATCCAATGGGTCTCGGCTGACGAGAGGGCACCCGCGATATCCGCCGCCGAGGCACTGGGGCTCAGCGGTCCGCCGATTGATTGCGGCGACGGCACTTGGTTCCTTGGCGCGGGGACAGCCCCAACCCAACTGCACATCCCACATCCCGCGAACGCGAATGCCGCGGATACCACCAACGCCGACCAACTCCGTAGCGGCGGCGGCCTGGGCCTCAGCCTGAGCGGCCAGGGCGTCACCGTGGGGATTTGGGACGGTAACGCCGTCCGGGCGACCCACCAGGAGTTCGGGGGGCGCGTGACCGTCGTCGACGCGGTCAGCGCGGCCAACCACGCGACCCACGTGGCGGGGACCATCGGGGCCGCCGGCGTCGTGGCGAGCGCCCAGGGCATGGCCCCCAGCGTCAGCATCCGCAGCCGCGAGTGGACCAACGACGTCGCCGAAATGGCCGCCGACGCCAGCCTGATCCAGATCTCCAGCCACTCCTACAGTTTTACCAGGGGATGGACGGTCATGAACTGGGGGAGCGGCTCCGAAGACACCTGGTATGCCGACCGAAGCACCTACTCGACCGAAGACCCCTACTTCGGCAAGTACGACAGCAGCAGCCAGGCCCTCGACCAGGTTCTGCACGACAACCCCAAACTGCTCAGCGTCTGGGCCGCGTCCAACGACCGCGGCGACGCCTACCAGAACTTGAGCGGGAACAACACCTACGTAACCTACCTGTCCGCCGGCCCCTCGGGTTCAGGCTGGTACAGAGTCCCCACCACGTCGTATTCCGCGCCGCCAAGCGACGGCAACGGCGGGACGGGTTACGACTGCCTGCCCCAGGACCAGGTCGCCAAGAACACCCTCACCGTCGGGTCCGTCCTGGACCACACGGTGGACCCTCACGATCCCGCAACGATCACGACCAACAGTTTCTCGTCGTACGGCCCCACGGACGACGGGCGGATCAAGCCCGACGTGGTCGGCAACGGAAACAGCCTGTACTCGTCACTGGCATCTACCGACTCGTCCTACGGGTCCATGTCGGGCACGTCGATGGCTGCCCCGAACGTCACCGGGAGCATCGCCCTCCTGGTAGAGCACTACCGCAACAAGAACAGCGGCACGACGGCCAATAGCGCGACGCTCAAGGCCCTGGTCCTCCACTCCGCCACGGACGCCGGCAACACGGGCCCCGATTACGCGTACGGCTGGGGCCTGATGAACGCCGCCGAGGCCGCCGCGTGCATCACCGGCGCCGTGGACGATCCCCCGTCCGAACGCCTAGCCTGACTCTTCGACGGCGAAACGTATGACGGAACGGAATGGATACTGGACCTCCTCTCGGACGGGACAAATCCCTTCAAGGCAACGATCGCGTGGACCGATCCCGCACCCACCACCTTGCCGGGCAGCGGCCTCGACAACGCAACGTCCGTCCTGGTCAACGACCTGGACCTCTGGATCATCGGCCCCGACAGCACAGTGTTCTATCCCTGGACACTGGACCCGGCCAACCCGTCGAATCCCGCAGTTCGGACGCAAGCCAACCACATTGACAACGTCGAGCAGGTGCTAATCGACAGCCCTGGGGCGGGGTGGTACTCCATCCGGGTCGCCCACACGGGCACGATCACGGGCGGGACGCAGGATTTCTCCCTGATCGCGACCGGCGTCACCCCCGAGCCGGCGACGCTGGGTCTGCTGGTTCTGGGCGGACTGGCCCTGCTGGCGCGACGGCGGCGGAAGTAGCCGGGACTCGTCAAGCGGTTACGCTATCTGACGCACACGGGCGGCTCCTCGCGGGCCGCCCGCTTTTTGCTCCGGTCGACGCGAGATTGTGAAAGCGCGGCCCGGTCCCCGGTTGGAGGCGGCGGGGGGATTCGAACCCCCGAATAACGGATTTGCAATCCGTCGCCTTGGTCCGCTTGGCTACGCCGCCCCGGTCTCGCCAGCACCGGCAGATTCTAGCCCGGACCGCACCGGCGGTCAACCCTTCGCCGACCGCTCCAGCGCGTCCGGCAGCCCCTCGACGAACCGCCGAAGAGCGTCGCGGACCCGGCGAAAGAGGGCCAGAACCTCCTCCTCCGTCCCTTGCGCCGCCGCCGGGTCTTCGAACCCCGCATGAATCATCTTCGCGCCGCCGGGAAAGAAGGGACACTGCTCGCGGGCGTGGTCGCAGACGGTCACGACGTAGTCGAACGGGATCTGCATCACTTCGCGCAGGGGCTTGGACCGCTGGGCGGAAATGTCCACGCCGGCCTCGGCCATGACGCGGACGGCGCGCGGGTCGAGGCCCTTCGGCTCGATGCCGGCCGAGTGGGCCTCGAGCCGGTCGCCGAGAAGGTGTCGGGCCCAGCCCTCGGCCATCTGGCTTCGGCAGGCATTGCCCGTGCAGAGGAACAGCACTTTCTGCTTCCGTTTCTCCGACGCCACGCCTCTCACTCCTTTGCCGTCAGGTCGAAGAACCAGAACCCCTTGCGCTCGACCGTCTCGCCGCGAACGACGGGCACGGGGCGGCGGAAAATCGGACCGTCGTAAACGAACGTATGGAACTCGCCATTCTCGCCGCACGGGTCCACGCCGGGGGGAAGGTCGGCCAGCAGGGCGGCGTCGAACTCGCGCCCGCCGAACGACGGTGCGAGTTGCCCCGAATCCACGCACGCCAGGATCGCCCGGAATCCGGACTCGCAAAAAGCGCGGGCGAGCGCCTGCGACGGCCGGCCCCAAATGGGATAGAGGCCGCGCATCCCCACTTTCGCCAGATTCCGCTCGCGGCGGTCGCGCGCCTCCGCCAGGAACACGTCGCCGAAAACGCACCGCGCGACGCCAGCCTCCTTGTACCGCTCCAGCAACCGCCGCATCAGCGCCTCGTATTCGTCCTCAGCGGCGTCCGGCCGGATGCGCACCGCCTCGATGGGCAGGCCCAGCGCGTCCGCCTGGCGCCGTACGAGGTCCCATCGCACCCCGTGCAGGCTCACGCGCTGGGGCCCTTCGGTCACCGTGGTCACGAGCGCGGCCACGCGCAGCGCCGGGTCCGCCAGAACCGCCTGGAGGGCCAGCGCGCTATCCTTGCCGCCGCTCCAGCAGAGGAGGACCGGCTCGGTCATGGGAGGCTCCGGAGGAAACCCTCGTGCGGTTTCACGAAAAGAAACGCCGGCCGAGGCTCCCCGGCCGGCGTCGAATCTGGTGTGGTGCGCTCGAGAGGATTCGAACCTCCACCCGGTTGAGCCGGACTAGGACCTGAACCTAGCGCGTCTGCCAGTTCCGCCACGAGCGCACTTGCATTGCCTCGCTTCATCAGCCGCCCTATACTATCCGTCCGAGCGGCCATGTCAAGCCGCTGGGCGGTCTAGGACGGGGTCGGCGATGCGCGCGATCGACTTGTTCGGCGTAGGCTTGGTGCTCGCCCTGGCCCTTCCGCGGCAGGTGGACGACCCGGCCGACCCGCTCCTGAACCCCCAGGTGAACGTCTCGCGCGACCCGGCCTCGTGGTACGCCGCCACGCTCTTCGAGAAACTCTCCGAGCCGCAGCCGGGCGAGTGGCGCGAGGCCCATCCGGAGCCGGCCCAGTCCTTCGCCGAGTATGTTCGGTCCCGCCCCAACCGCCCGCGCCAGGTGCGCAAGTGGATCCTCCTGCAGCCGCTCGGAACCGTCACCGGCGACGCGCGCGAACGCCTGGAGGCGCTTCGCGAGTATCTCAGCATCTATTACATGCTCCCGGTCCGCGCCGAGCCGTGGATCCCCCTGGCGAACGTCCGCAGCCGCGAGCGCGAAATGGCCGGCCGAACCTTCCGCCAGTACCCCACGGTCGACATCCTCTACAACCTCCTTCTGCCGCGGGTCAGGGTCGGCACGTTCGCCATGCTCGGCGTCACGATGGAGGACCTGTACCCGGAGGATTCGTGGAACTATGTCTTCGGCCAGGCGTCGCTCGCGCACCGCGTCGGCGTCTACAGCCTCGTGCGGTTCTACCCGGAGTTCTGGGGCGCCGAGCGCACCGGAGCCGCCGAACACCTCGGCCTCCGGCGGAGCCTCCAGACGCTCGTCCACGAGACCGGCCACCTGTTCGGCGTCCAGCACTGCCAGACGTACGCGTGCGTCATGAACGGGTCGAACAGCCTCGCGGAGTCCGACACCCGGCCGATGCACCTTTGTCCCGAATGCCTAAAAAAGTTCCGGTGGAACACCGGATTTGATATAATTACCCGCTACGAAAATCTGAAGGCGTTCTACGAGAAGCAAGGACTGGAAGAGGAAACCAAGTGGGTGGCCCAGCGCCTCCGGGAGTGCGGCGCGACGCCTACGGAAGCAGACACAGGAAAATCGGTTCCCGAGCGGGGGAATGGGAACCCAAGAAGAAGCTGAGAGCATGCAGACTCCAAGAGAGGTGGTCAACGCGCTGTTGCGCAAAAAACCGGCCGAACGCATCGGGCTTCATGATTCGCCGTGGGACGACACCCTGAAGCAATGGGTCAACGAGGGGTACCCTGTTGACGGCGACGGCAAACCCGTCTCGCCGGCCGAGCATTTCGGCTTCGACATGTGGGGTGTGGGGGGATGGTTCGACTGGCATCCCAAGCGCGGCGTCGCGGAAATCGTCGAAGAGACCGACGAGTGGAAGATCGCCCGCAACGGCAGCGGGGCGATTTTGCGATGGTGGAAAAACCGGTCCGGCACGCCCGAACACATCGACTTTGCGATGACCAGCCGCCAGGTCTGGGAAAAGGAGTATCGCCCTCACCTGCTCGAGGTGGACCGCAAGCGCGTGGACGTCAAGGCCACCGCCGACGGACTCGCCAAACGCCGCGAGCAAGGGTTCTGGACCCACTACGGCCACCAATTCATCTGGGAGAACATGCGCGCGAGCATGGGCGACTACACGATGTACACCTCGCTCTTAGCCGATCCGGACTGGGTCCGCGATTACAACCGCGTTTACACCGACTTCTTCAAGACCTACTTCCACATCCTCATCGAAGAAGCGGGCAAGCCCGACGGCATATGGCTCTACGAGGACCTCGGCTACAAGGGCAGCCTCTTTTGCAGCCCGAAGGTCCTCGAAGAATTAATTTTCCCCTACTACAAGGAGATGGTGGACTTCTTCCACGGCTACGATCTGCCCGTGGTCCTGCACACGTGCGGCTTCACCGAACCGGCTCTGGACTTGATTGTCGGCGCCGGTTTCGACGCGCTGAACCCGATGGAAGTCAAGGCCGGCAACGATCCGCTCAGGATTGCCGACAAGTATGCCGACCGGCTGGCCTTCATCGGCGGACTGGACGCCCGGGTGCTCGAATCCGGCGACCGCGACCTTATCCGCCGCGAGGTCATCCGGCTGGTCGAAGGAATGAAGGCCCTCGGCGCCCGCTACATCTTTGGCTCGGACCATTCCCTCTCGACCAACGTTCGGCTCGGCGACTTCCAATACGCCATCAAAGTGTACCGCGAACACATGCTGTACTGAACCGCACAACCGAGAGGGCCCTTTCGGAGAATGGGTTTGGTCACCGCACACCCAGCACGTGGAAAACGGCGGGTCCCCTCCTGCCGCGCGGTCGTCCTCTTGGGGGTCGCGGCACTGATCGGGACAGGCGGCTGCGCAGGGCCGCTCCAGTTCCCCGCCGCCCCCCTCCTCGAGAAAGAGACCGCCGCCGGCCTAGTGAGCGTCTACGACACCACAGGCGACCGGCGCGCCGACTTCTTTACGACGCGCGGCCCCGACGGCCGCATCACCCGCATCGCCTACGACACCACCGGCGACGCCGCCGCCGATTCCTTCGTCCATCTCGACGAGCTTGCGTTCGCCGACTGCCGCCACGTGGTCCTGGTCCTCGACGGCGTGCCGCTCGACCTCGTCAAAAAGTTCCGCGACGGCGGCCGCCTGCGCCTCTTCCATCCCCCGAGCCGCGTCGTCTCCACCTACCCCGCGATGACGGACGTCGCGCTGGCCGACGTTTTCAGGAGCACCAAACCTCTCGGCTACGAATCGCTCTACTACGATCACCGGGCCGAACGCCTGAGGGGCGGCAACAGCGACTACCTCAGCATGAAGAACGAGGCCTGGGCGCGACGCGTGGACTACCGGGCCGGCACGGTGCTCGACCCCCTCGCCTATCTTTACCCCCACTGGGCGTTCGACCGGGAACTGGAGGATTTCGACAAGGTCCTGGCGCGACGCGACTCGAAGACTGTCGTCGCCTATTTCGTCTCGACCGCCGGCCTGGCCACGCGCGACGGCGCCGCGGGAATTGAAAAGGTCCTCGACGCCGTGGACCGCCTCGCGCTGCGCCTCGTGGCCGAATCGCGGGGCCTGGTGAAGATTACCGTGCTGTCGGACCACGGCCACACGCTGGCGCGGTGCGAACGCATTGATTTTCGCCGATTCCTCGCCGACAAGGGCTGGCGCGTCGCCGACCGCCTCCAGGGACCGAAGGACGTGGTGCCGATCGAGTTCGGCCTTATTACCTACGCCTCGTTCGCAACGCGCGACCGGCAAGTCCTGGCCGCCGACCTCCTCCAGCATCCCGGCGTCCGCTTCGCCATCTACCAGGACGGCGGCGACGTCGTCGTCCGCACACGCGACGCCGAGGCACGCATCCAGAAGGGCGGCGAGCGATACCGCTATGAAGCGACGGGCGGCGACCCGCTCGAACTTCTGCCTATCCTGGAACGCCTCCGGAGCGAGGGCAAGATGGACGCCGACGGCTTCGTCGCCGACCGCGACCTCTTCCTGGCCACCGCTGACCACGCCTACCCTGACGCGGCGGACCGCCTCTGGCGGGCCTTCAGCACCGCCGCCGAAAACGTCCCCGACGTCATCGCCGACCTCCAGGCCGGTTACTACGCCGGCGCCGCCCAGCGCGCCCTCTGGTTCGACTCGGCGGCCAGCACGCACGGCGACCTGGAACGCCTGAGCAGCACCGCGTTCATCATGTCCACGGGCGGCCGGTTGCCGGAACCCCTCCGAAGCCGCGACGTGCCGGAGGCGCTGGAGCGGCTGACGGGCGGGCCCTGGCCCGTTTTGCCCGGAGGAAACGGGAAATGAGCGGAACGTCCCGCCGGGAGCGTCGCCCGACGCAAGGCGCGCTCGCGGCCGCAGGGTGTGCCCTTCTGGCCGCGATGCTCGGCGCCGGCTGTGCCGCCATGCCCGACCAGCGCCGGGAGACGTTCGGCATAAACTTCCGCCTTCCCGAGCCGCCGCGCCAGCCCGCCGCCGTCGTCTTCTTCGTGGACGGCGTCAGCCCACCCGTCTTCGAGGAACTGCTCCAGGCCGGCCGCCTGCCGACCCTTCAGCGGTACTTCGTCGAGCGCGGACTCTGGGTCGAGCGGTGCGTCGCCAACGTCCCCAGCGTCACGCTCGCCAACGAGACGAGTTTCGTGACGGGCCTGTTCCCGGGGCGTCACGGCATCACGGGGATCAACTGGTTCGACCGCAACCGGCTCATGACCCGCAACTACGAAGAGGTCAACCAGAAGAACACGCTCGACGGCGATTACACCGCGCCGACCATCTACGAGCGCCTGGCGGACGAGACGACCTTCAGCCTCTTTTTCCAGGCCCACCGTGGCGCGACCAAGTTCGTCGAGAACTGGATGAGCGCCGGACCGCCCTACTTCTTCGGATGGTACAATTTTGTGGACCGCATCGCGCTGTGGCGATTCGACATCGTAGCCGAGGTCTCGCGGAAGCAAGGCCGGATGCCCGCGCTCGTCATCGCTTATCTCCTCGCGCCCGACATGGAGGCGTACCGTAGCGGCGTCTCCTCCGAGGCCTACCGTGAGGCCCTCGTCCACGCCGACGCCCACATCGGCCGCATCCTCCGCGACTACGAGGCCGCCGGGCTCCTGGAGCACCTCATCCTGGTCTTCGTAAGCGACCACGGGATGACGGACATCCGGCAACACTGGCCCATCGAGAAGTTCCTCCGCGATGAAGTGCAACTGAGCGTGTCCGGCGAAGGATGGGCCGAGGACATCCCCTTCGAGCGACGCCTCAACTACTACCGCAAGTTTTCCTGCGTCCTGGCGGGCTCCGGCGAACGGTACTGGGCCATTTACCTCCGAAAGCCGCACGCGAGCGACGGCGATCAGGTCGAGTTCGAGGATTGGCTCGCCCGGCCGACGCCGGACGACCTGCGCGCCTATCCGACGCGCGACGGCCGGCGCGTGGACCTCATCGAGATGCTCCGCAGCCGGGAGGCAGTGGATCTCGTCGCCTACCGCGCCGGGCCCGGACGCGTCCACCTCGTGACAAAGCAGGGCACGGCCGAGGTGACCGGCGACCGCCGCGCGTGCACCTATCGCATCCTGCGGGGCAACGACCCGCTCGGCTACACGGGCGCCGTCCCGCCGCAAATGCTCAGCGGCCAGGCGTTCTCGACGCAATTGTGGCTCGAAGTGACGGCCGACACCGACTATCCCGACCTCGTGCCTCAGATCCTCGCCTACTTCGAGGCGCCGCGGGCCGGCGACCTGGCCGTCTTCGCCGCGCCGGGATGGGACTTCGCCACCCATTACAAGGCGGGCCACGGCGGCGTGCGGCCGGAGGACATGTTCGTGCCCCTCCTCGTGGCGGGGCCGGGCGTCCCGCATCTGAAGCACCCCGGACCCGTCCGCGCGGTGGACGTCGCCCCGACACTTCTGGAACTGCTCGGCCGACCCGCGCCCGCGGACCTCGACGGGCGGAGTCTCCTCGGCCACGGTGCGGCTAACAGCCTACCCTAGTATCCCGCCTGGCTGTCGGGGCGAAAAAGACTCCAGGTGTCTTTTCCCCGAAGGGCCCGAAGGGTGCTCCGCAGAAAAGACACCTGGAGTCTTTTTCGCCTCCGGCCGGTCACGGCCAGACCAGATACCGCAGGCTCTCCAGCGCCCCGCGCAGAAAGAACGCGCGGTACGAGCCTCGCCCCAGCGCCACGTCCGCCAGAGCCTGCGTCCGCCACGGGGCCCGGCCGGCATCCTCAATCCACCACCGCAGGACAGGCGCCCGTTCTTGGATGCGGACCAGCCGCGCGCCCCACCGCAGGTTCCGGCCGTAATCCGCCTCCCACCGGTCACGGAAGGACCGCGGCGAACCATCCAGGACGGCCTCGGCCGCCAGCCGACCGCCTCGAAGCGCGCAGCGAATCCCCTCGCCTGTCACGGGGTTGACGTGTCCGGCGGCATCTCCGACGAGGAGCCAGCGGTTCCCCGCGGTCGGCCGGTCGAACCCGCCGGGCGAGACGACGCAAGGCGAGGGCCGGCCCAGGATGCGCAGGCCATCACCCCGCCCTTCCCAAAGCCACACGCCCAGGAGCCGCCGCAGGAGCATCATCGTCGCCCGAGCCGCCCCCCGGCCCCACACGCCGATAGGAACCTGCCCGCCTCCGCCGAACACATAGGCGTACGCGTGCCGACGCGGCAATCCGCGTTCCGCATACCCCCCGGCATGGAACACCACGCGCACCGTGCCGGGCTCGACAATCCCGGGCCGCACGTCGGCCGGTGCGGCAAGGAGGCCGGCGCCGAACGCGATGTCCGACCGGCCCAGCGCCCCGACCACCGCGGCGCGGACGAGCGAGCGGCAACCGTCGGCTCCGACCAGGGTCGGCGCGCGGTACTCTCCGGTTTCCGTTTCGACCGTCCAGGAGCCGCGCGCGTGCCGGACGCGCCGCGCGCGCTCGCGGAGGAGGTGCGCGCCAGCTTCGCCGGCGCGGTCCAGCAAAAAGGTATCCAGCCGCTCGCGCTCGACGAGGACCGCCCCGCCGTCCACGGCTGCCTCGGCGCGGGCGGCACCTCCGCCCCGGCGCGCCGGGGCGGCGCCGGCCCACTCGAAAACAACCTTCCGCACCGGCGTCGGGCCGAGCGCCTCGGGCCGGCCGATCTCGTCCCACGCCGGCGCCGTCAGACATCCCCCGCACACCTTCGGATGGCGGCGCGGCACGTCGAGGAGGGCGACGCGCGCCCCTCCGCGAGCCAGGTGAAGGGCGCACGACGCCCCCGCCGGTCCCCCTCCGACCACGAGCACGTCGACATCTCGACCTATCATGGAATCCATCATGCCGTAGGAAGGACAGAATGGCAAGTGACCGTCGCCAGCCGGCGCAGGCCGCTACTTTCCCCGGCGCTGGCGCAGCCGGTCAACGGCCACGGCCACGACGATGACGGCGCCGACCACCATTTCCTGGACGTAGTTCGGCAGGCCGAGGTGAACGCAGAGATTCCTGAGGTGGGCCATCAGGAGGGCTCCGATGAGCGAGCCGAAGACGCTCCCCGCGCCGCCGCTCAAACTGCCCCCACCGATCACGACGGCGGCGATGACGTCGAGTTCCTTGCCGAGGGCCGTCGTCGGGTCGCCGACGCTGAGGCGTCCGAAGTCCGTGACGCCGGCCAGGCCGAACATCGCGCCCGCCATTGCGTAGATGAGCCACTTGGTCCGCTCGACGGCCACACCGCACAGGCGGGCCGTCGCCTCGTTGGAGCCGATGGCGAAGATGTGCCGACCCAGCCGCATCCGCCCGAGGAGGACCGCCGCCCCGACGGCCAGCAGAACCGTCAGGAGGACGGCCGAGGAGATTGCGACGGGCCCCGCCCAGTCGAAGCGCACCATCCCGATCCCCGGCAGGGCGAAATGCCGGCGAAGGTTCACGTGAAAGAGAACGAGATTGGCGTTGGTGAAGTCGGCGATCCAGTTCAGGGGTGCGTCAATCCGCTGCATGTTCGCAATGCCCTTGGCGGCGCCGCGCGCGAACGTCATCATCCCCAGCGTGATGATGAACGGCGCCAACTTCAACCGCGTGATCAGAAAACCGTTGGTCGCACCGGCCAGGCACCCGACCGCCACGCCGACAAGCGCGGCCCCGAGCGGCAGCCAGATGGCCGCGGCGCCGCCGAGACGCGCGACGTCCGCCGGCGCCAGTTCGCGGACGACCCACGCCGACGCCACCGCCGCGAGCGCAATCAGACTGCCCACCGACAGGTCGATGCCGCCCGAGATGATGATGAGCGTCATGCCGATCGCCCCGATCGCCACCGTCACCGTCTGCGTCAGGATGAGACACTGGTTCGACGGCGACCAGTAGTTCAGCGTCCCTTCCTTGATGTGCTCCGCGATGCCGCCCGCAAAGACGACCAGCACGAGCCCCAGCAGGGGCCCCAGGAGGTTCATGATCCGCCGGTGCGCCGCGGGCCGGGGAGAAGCCAAAAGTTCGGGCGAGACGTTTCGGCTCATCCGCTTCCCTCCTCGCCGCCGGTCGCCACGTGCATGACAGCCTCGGGCGTCCACTCGGAAACCGGGCGAGGCTCGCTCAACAGACCCCGGTGCATGACGGCCAGCGTGTCGCACACGCCCAGAAGTTCAGGAAGGTAACTGGAGATCCAGAGGATGGCCTTGCCCTGGGCCGCGAGGCGGCCGACGAGGGCGTACACATCGGCCTTGGATCCCACGTCGATGCCGCGCGTCGGCTCATCCAGGAGGAGCACATCAGCCTCCTGGTGCAGCAGCCGCGCCAGCGCCACCTTCTGCTGGTTGCCGCCCGAGAGACCCGCGACCGGCTGGTCGGGGCCCTGGGTCCGGATGCCCAGGCGACGGATCCAGTCGCCTGTCGCCTGGCGTATCCGTCGCCGGTTCAAGAGACCCCTGCGGACGTACGGCCGGAGTCGGCTCAGCGTGAGGTTGTCGGCCACCGTCAGATTGGCCGCCAGCCCCTCGCCGCCGCGGTCCTCCGAAAGGTACCCCACGCCGCACACCAGCATTCGCGGCGGGAGCCAACCCGTCGTGGTCACGCCGGCCACGGACACCCGCCCCGACGCCACGGCATCGAGTCCGAAGACCGCCCGCACGAGTTCCGTCCGCCCCGAGCCGACGAGGCCCGCGATGCCGAGGATTTCGCCGCGCCGCAGCGTCAGGCTCGCGCCCTTCGGCAGCGGCCGGCCCGTCAAGACCTCCAGTTCCAGCACAGGTTCGCCGATGGCGTGCGGCGTCCGGACGTAAACGTCTTCGAGTTCTCGGCCGACCATCAGGCGGATGATTGCGCTCGCCGGCGTCGAGGCGACCTCGCCGGAGCCGGCCGCCCGCCCGTCACGAAGGACGGTGAACCGGTCGGCCACCGCGCACACCTCTTCGAGGAAATGGCTGATGTAAATGATGCTGACGCCCGCATCGCGCAGGCGGCGAATGACCGCGAAAAGGATTTCCGTGTCGGCCTGGCTGAGGCTCGAGGTCGGTTCGTCCATCACGACGACCCGCGCCCGGGCCGCCAGCGCCCGCGCCACCTCTACGAGTTGCTGCGCGCCGATGCTGAGGTCGCCGACGCGCGCCGCCGGCCGAATGTCCGGATGGTGCAGCAGCGCCAGCGCCGTTTCCGCCTGGCGGCGCATCGCGCTGCGGCGAATGAAACCAAACCGCGTCGGCTCGACGCCCGGGCCTCCAGCGGGCCCCGCGGCGCGTACGACGCGCCATCCAAGACCATGCGGCCGGCGTCGGCCTTCAGGGCGCCCGAGAGGATCTTCATCAGGGTGCTTTTGCCGGCCCCGTTCTCGCCGACCAGCGCGTGGACTTCGCCGGGACGGACGTCCAGGTCCACGTTCTCCAGCGCGCGCGTCGAGCCGAAGGATTTCCAGATGCCGATCATTCGCAGGCGGAGAGGCGCCACCGCCTCGGAGGGGGGCGAATCCTGCGACCTGGTCCCGGGTGCGCTCATCGTTCGGTACTGGCCTGGGAACTCATTTCACCGGCGGGTGGACCAGGCGGTCGATCTCGGGGTCCGAGAGATTTTCCGGCGTCACGAGCACCACGCCCGTATCGACGCGTTTGGGCACCTCTTGACCACGGATGTGACTGACGATGGTCCGCACACCTTCTTCGCCCATCTTGAACGGGTTCTGGACAACGAGGCCCTGGATCTCGCCTTTCGCCAGGGCCTCGAGCAGCCCGTCGGAGGCGTCGAAGCCGACGTACTTGATCTTGCCCGCCCGTCCGCTGGTCACCAGGGCCCGCAGCATGCCGTACGCGCTCGATTCGTTCGGGCAGAAGATGCCATCCACCTGGCCCTCGCCGTACTTCGTCAGGAGGGCCTGGCCGGCCGTCATGGCCGTCTCGACCGTGGCCCCGGCGTACTGGTCGCTGGAAACGACCGTGATGTTCGGATGACGGGCCATTTCGTCGAGGAACCCTTTCTCGCGGTCCTCGGTCGAGGCGCTTCCGACCTGGTAGCGCAGGAGGATGACTTTGCCCTTCTCGCCCAGGACCTCCGCCAGGCGCTTCGCCCCAAGCATCCCGCCCTTGTGGTTGTCCGTGGCGACGAAACTGACGTACGCGCCCGGGTCGGCCAGGTCCGAGTCGATGATCACGACGGGGATGCCCGCCTCCCCGGCCGCACGCACCGGCGCGACGAGGGCCTTCGAGTCCAGCGGCGCCAGGACGATCCCGTCCACGCGCTTCTGGATGAATGTCTCCACGAGGTTGATCTGGGCGACCCGTTCGTCCTCGACGACGGGGCCCTGCCAGATGACGCGGACGCCCGCGAGGTCCTGCTCGGCCTTGCGAGCCCCCGCGTGGACCGACTTCCAGAAGATATGCATCGTCCCCTTGGGAATGACGGCGATCGTCAACTCCTTCGCCGCAGGGCCCGGCTCCGCCGGCCCGGGCTCCGAAGCGCATCCGGCAAACACCAACCAACCGGCCAGGGAAAAGAGGAACGCGACACGACGCATGGCTAATCTCCTTCCTGCGTAGGTAAAACGCGCAGCCGGCAACGACCGCGGAACCCATCTTACGAGAACCCCGAGCGGAGCGTCAAGCAAAGATCGTGGCAGGCAGGATCAAGACGACGCCAGGAGAGGGTCGCGCAGGAGTTCGACGACGCCTTGGCCACAGGGCCGACTCATGACGCGGTCGGCCTCGGCCTTCAGCGACTCGACGGCGTTGGCCACCGCCACGCGCAAAGCCGCCACCCGGAAGACGGCGCGGTCGTTCTCGTCGTCGCCGACAGCCATCGTCTCGGCCGGCTCAACACCGAGGCGCCGAAGGCCCGCCTCCAGGCCCGTCCCCTTGTCGGTGCCGCGCGGCACAATCATGACGGCATACTTGTTGGGGATGACGTCGAGCGCCAGGTCGAGCGCCCGGATGGCCTCGTGGGCGGCCTCGAGATGCGGCCTCCAGGTGCGGACGACGACGCGGCCCAGGCTGAAGCGCACCTCGCGCCGCGCCAGTTCGGCGGCGAACTGGGGCGGCGGCGCCGGGCCCAAGTCCTCCACCGCGCCCGTCGCCGGAAAGTACAGCACCGCCCCGTTCTCGTCCACCACCAGGTCAAACAGGCCCAGGTCCGGGCAGAGGGCGAGGAGTTCGTCGTGCGGCCGGCCGGTCACGATCGCGAGGCGAAACCCCGCGCGCTTCGCGTCGGCCAGCGCCGCAACCGTCGCGGGGCGGATGATGCCGTCCTCCGCCAGCGTCCCGTCGTAATCGAAGGCAATCAGCCTCGGCCGCATAGCCGCTCCCCGAGACGGAAATGTTCACCTATCGCGGTTGTCCAGCCCCTTAATCAGGCCGGACAACATCCGGGCGATCTCTTCAAGGTTTGCCTTGAGCTCCTGGTGGCGTTCTGCTTCAAGCAGTTTTTGTCGCACGCCCAATTCGAGCAATGGAACACATTCCTGCACGGAACCGCGCGCGATGCCGAAGAAGTGCTTCCGGTCAGCCTTGGTGAACCGGCCGTTGCCTTCGGCGATGTTGGCGGCGATGGACAGGGCGGCGCGGTTAACCTGATCGGCCAGAAAGAAGTAGCCGCGCGGGAAGCCCCTGGTCAGGCTGCATACGGCATCGGCAAAGGCGACCGCTTTCTGATAGACAAGAAGTTTCTCAAAAGCAAAGGTCATGTCCGCATTATAACGGCAAGAGAGTAGAAAGTAGAGAGGAGACCGCGGGAGAGGCCTTGCCGCCTGTAGGGCTAAGCGGTGAGTGACAGCCCTGCCACCTCTTCTACTTTCTCCTCTCTACTCTCTCCCGCTCTAGTGAAAAGAGCCGCCTACGGCGGCTCTTTTCACTACCCCCAAGGGGACTCGAACCCCTGTCTCCGGGATGAGAACCCGATATCCTAGGCCGCTGGACGATGGGGGCGCCGGTCACCTCGTTTGGATCGGACGGGCCAACCTAGAAGCCCTGCTCGGCGCCCATCTGGCGCGATTCCTCTACAATGTCCTGGGGCGATTGGTCCGGCGGAAGGGTCTCACGCGATTCCAGCCGCTGAACCTCCTGGACGATCTCAGCCAGGAGGTCCCGCGCCATCGGTCGGTCGTACCCGGTCTCGACCCAGACCTCGCGGTCGGTCCCCGGGCCGGGCTCCGCCATCCGGGGGACGGACGGGGGTTTGTCCTGTCCCTGGTCCTCGCGGCCGGTGTCGGCCATGACGGCCGTCGCGGCGGTCGCCTCGCGCTCCAGGCGCACGGTCACGCGCGCAACGGCCACCAGCCCTTCGCGGTCAATCTCGCAAACGGCCGTCCCGCGCCACCGACCCCCCGCGCCTCGCACGTCGGCGAGCGTGCCTGCGCGCTCGCGGTCGAGCACCTTGGGACGCGAGCGGATCTCACCGCGCACCCAGTTCGCTTCGGCCACTCCAAAGTGCCGGCCAAGGACTTTGCGGGCGGCCTCGAAAGCCTTCTCGCGGTCGTGCGTCGCCAGAGACGCCTGTTCCCATCCCCGCGATGCGCTGCCGCAACCGGCCGCCAGCGCCGCCACCGCCACCGCCAGAACGCTTGTGGGGAGAACTTTCACAACCAAAACTATAAGAGCGGTCTCGTTCACTGTCAAGCGCGATAAGCGTTGACAAGGACCGCACGCGGCCTATACTTTGCCCCCCTGCCGGCCCGGCGGGTGGCACCCTGGCACGGCTACGGCCCGTGCCGTGGCCGGCTGGCGGCTCGCCCGCCAGTGCAGAAGCCGACCCAGGCGTCAGGCTCGTCCCCGACGCTTCAGGTCAAGCGCCCGGGCGCCGGCGTCCGATAACAGAACAGAAAAGCGGCCGAATCCGGGCGAGGGGATTCCGTGCCGAACTGCTGAGGAGTCCGTCTGTCATGCCGAACACGATCTGCGAGGTCCATGCCCGGGAAATTCTGGATTCGCGCGGCACGCCGACGCTGGAAGTGGACGTCGGCCTGGCCGGGGGCGGCTTCGGACGCGCCGCCGTCCCCAGCGGCGCCTCGACCGGCGAACACGAGGCCGTCGAACTCCGCGACGGCGACGCGAAACGCTACGGCGGCAAGGGCGTCACCAAGGCAGTCAAGAACGTCAACACGATTCTCGCGCCGAAGGTCGTCGGAATGGACGCGCGCGACCAGGCGGCGGTGGACGAGACGATGATCGCCCTGGACGGCAGCGCCAACAAAGGGAAACTCGGGGCCAACGCAATCCTCGGCGTCTCGCTCGCTGTCGCCAAGGCCGCCGCCGCCGAGGCCGGACTGCCCCTCTACAAGTATTTGGGCGGACCGCAGGCCCGAATCCTCCCCGTGCCGATGTGCAACATCCTGAACGGCGGCGCTCATGCCGGCTGGCAGATCGATCTCCAAGAGTTCATGGTCATGCCGTTCGGCGCAAAATCCTTCAGCGAAGGCCTGCGGATGGTCGCCGAAATCTTCCAGGCCCTCAAGAAGGTCCTCAAGGCCAAGGGTTACAACACGAACGTCGGCGACGAAGGCGGCTTCGCACCTAGCCTCAAGGAAGGCAACGAGGAGGCCTGCAGACTCATCCTCCAAGCTATTAAGGACGCAGGATACAAGGCCGGCAAGGACGTGCACCTTGCGCTCGACCCGGCCTCCAGCGGATTCTTCGCGGCTGGAAAGTACAACCTGAAGAGCGAGAAGCGCAAACTTTCGCCCAGCCAGATGGTCGAGTTCTACGCCGATTGGGTCGAGAAGTACCCCATCTGCAGCATCGAGGACGGCATGGCGGAGAACGACTGGGCCGGCTGGAAGAAAATGACCGACCGCCTGGGCGACAAAATCCAGATCGTCGGCGACGATCTCTTCGTCACCAATACCCAACGCCTGGCGACGGGTATCGAAAAAGGCGTCGCCAACTCCATCCTCATCAAGGTCAACCAGATCGGAACGCTTACCGAGACACTGGCGGCGATTGACATGGCCCACCGCGCGGGCTACACCGCCGTCATCAGTCACCGCTCCGGCGAAACCGAGGACACCACCATCGCCGACATCGCCGTCGCCACCGGCGCAGGACAGATCAAAACCGGCAGCCTCTCGCGCAGCGACCGCATCGCCAAGTACAACCAACTCCTGCGCATCGAAGAGGAACTGGGCGACCAGGCCCTCTATGGTAACTTCCTGTGGAAGAAACCGTGACCACCTCTAACAACGCGTCGCGTCTGGCGAGCGGCTGGCTCTACTGGCCCATCTGCCTGACGGGATGCGCCCTGGTGGCAGCGGGAGTGCTCGGACCGGAAGCCCAGCGCCGCCTGGCCGTCGAGCGCCAGTGCGCCGAGATGGAGGCCGAGGTCGGCGCGCTGGGCGTAGCGCGCGACCGCCTCGACGCGGCACGCCAGGCCCTCCAGAGCGACCCGGCCTATCTGGAGACGGTGGCGCGACACGAGTTGGGGGTGGTCCGGCCTGGGGAGACCCCCATGCCTCAGCCTCAACCGCTCCGCCCCGCGCGGAGCGCGACGCCCGTTGCCGCAGAACCCGCCCCCGCCCCGGGCCTTGAGTTCCTGGCCCTGTTCGGCGAGTCGCCGGTGCGGACTGCGTCCTTTGCCATCGGCGGCGCGTTGCTGCTGGGGGCCGTCCTGGCGAGCCTGCCTTCCGCCCGCTCCCGTCCCGCCAGAGTCTGAATCACCCCTCCCCGCCGGTCGCAAGACACCAAAACAGGCTTATGGAACTTGTGTATCCTCCAACACTTATGAGCGATTCTGACATATTCCGTCAACCGGAATCTTCATCGCGCCATTTTTCGCTTGCTTTCGACAGATCCTGTGCTATTATTTTCAGTGAGCGAGGGGATGTACTAAGACGGAAGCAGTAATGTTGCGGGGCTAGACTCCGGAGACGGAGGCTGGCCTGTTTTCTTTGGGTTCGTCATCGCACGACGAGGGCCGGGCTCCGACAGAAGTCGGGAACCGGCCCTTTTTAGTTTGGCAGGGCCACAGAGAGCAAAGGAGCCATGCGATGCGAGGACGAATCATGATGGCTGTTGCGGTGGCGTTGGTGTTGTGCACAGCCGGCTCGGCGCCGGCGGGGATAACGGTTGTCTGCAATGGATCAGAATGCGGAGGCTCCGGGCCGAGGGACTACTGGTATGAGGTCACAACCACCCAGGAGTATGCCGGCTTCGCGTTCGCGGCCGGAACGGCCGACCGCGACCAGGGTCACTACGGTAACTCGATGGTTGCCTACCTTGTAGGCGACGTGTGGGATGAACTGAATGACGGCCCAAGCCCGGGCGGTGACTACGACATCTGCTTCGGTTACGGCGAGCAGTTGGACATCCACAGTCCCATGACCGTTCACGGCGGCGGACCGGTGACGCCCAACGGCAAGTCCAACATGGTCATCGCATGGTTCGTGAACGGTCCTCTCCCAGCGAACACCTACGGGTTCGGCTACGACAACGACACCGACCCCCTGGATGTGTCCTGGTTCTTTGACGAAGGCTCTATCCCGTTCCCGTTCGCCTCCTCGGACTGGTCCAAGGTGGTGGGCACGGGGCTGGGGCCGGTGCATGGCCCGTCGCCCGAACCCGCGACGCTGTCGCTCCTGGCCGTGGGAATCGCGACGGTGATGCTGAAAAAGCGGCGGAAATAGTAGTACCACAACCCACTTTGCACGGCGGGTCTCCGAACCCGCCGCGCGAGTGACAGAACCGAGAACGCCAGTCCGTGCGCGGTGGGTGCAGAGACCCACCGCGCAAGAGGAAATCGTTGTCAGGAACCGTTTTCCAGGAGCGCGGCGAAGAGGGTGATGGGGCCGGCACGGGTGATGCGGACCGTGACGAGTTCTCCCGCCAGGTCCGGCCTACCGTCGAAGACCACGAGGCGATTGTCAGGCGTCCGGCCGCGCCACTGCGTCCACTCCGCCGGCCCTCCCCGCGCGGGCACGCGCGCATCAAGATGCGGGCGCGGACTCGGGCCCTCGACGAGCACGCAGACTTCGCGCCCGATGAGCGCCTGGTTGTCCTGCATGGCGATCTCACTGAGAAGGTCCAGGAGTTCGCGGTGGCGTCGCTCCTTTTCTTTTCGCGGAACGTCGTCGGAATACTTTTCCGCAGCGACCGTGCCGGGGCGCGGGCTATACTTAAAGACGAAGCCGCCGGCGAATCGCATCCGGCGCGCCAAGTCGAGCGTGGCCTCAAAGTCCTCGCGCGTCTCGCCGGGGAAGCCGACGATGAAGTCCGAGACGACAGCCACGTCGGGGGCTGCCTCGTGAACAAGCGCCACTTTCTCCGCATACTCCGCCGCCGTGTATCCCCGGTTCATGCGCGCAAGGACCGTGTCCGAGCCGGACTGGGCGGGCATGTGGAGATGGGGGCAAAGGTTCGGCACGTCGCGGAAGCACGCGGCGAGTCGCGGCGTCATGGCGCCGGGGTGGCTGGTGATGAACCGCAGGCGCGCAAGATTCGGCGTCTCGGCGACACGGGCAATCAGGTCGGATAAATCCCACGAGCGGCCGGCTTCCTGGAAGGCGTAGTGATTGACCGCCTGCCCCAGGAGCGTCACTTCGCGGACGCCGCGCTCCGCAAGGCGGCGCACTTCTTCGAGGACGGCAGCAGGCGAACGGCTGCGCTCCGGGCCGCGGACGTACGGCACAACGCAGTAGGAGCAGAACCTGTCGCAGCCGCGCATCACGCGGACGAAGGCCTGGCGTGCGGGGCCGACGTCGGTCCGTCCGCGGACCTCGGCCTCATCGAGCCGGGCGTCGGCCGGCTGATACGCGTCCGGGGCATGCTCCTGGCGGCGTGGGTCGAGGGCGATGCCGTGGCGCCCCGCCCGCGCCTCCTCCACGAGGTCCGGCAGGAGCGCGAGACGACCCGGCGCGCAGAGAAAGTCCACAAGCGGCGCTCGCCGCCAAAGGGCTTCGCCGTAGGCCTGGGCCATACAGCCGACGAGGCCGACGACCAGATCGGGCTCGCGCTTCTTGCGTTCGGCGAGGGCGCCGACGTTCGAAAAGACGCGGTTCTCGGCATGGGCGCGGACGGAGCAGGTGACCAGCACCAGGACGTTCGCCTCCGCCGGGTCGGCAACGATGCGTGCGCCGGCGGCGCGCAGCACCTCGGCCGCCAACTCGGCGTCGAGGCGGTTCATCTGGCATCCGTAGGTCGTCAGGTGGACGCGCGCCGGTTCCATAGGTCAGGGGATTATAGGCGGCGGGCTGCAAGGCCACAAGGCGGGCCCCGGCGGGGCGGTCGGGGTCACTTCGGGGGCGCTGCGCCCGTGACCCAGGTGCGGAGTTGGCGGAACTTTTGCTGGAGTTCGGCGTCGGCGCCTCCGAGCGGATCGGGCCGGCTCAGGATCTCCTGGGCCTCGAGGGCCTTTCGGACCTCGTCGCGTTCTCCGAGGCGGTAGCGGCAATAGAAGACGTGGTAGCGATAGTTCCAGATGCGTTGGGCGTCGGACTTTTGGCCCTGGCTTTCGATGTCCAGGAGGGCGCGCCAGAGTTCCAGGGAGCGCTCGAAGTACTGCCGTCCCTGGGCGGCGTCGGGCGCACCTTCGGCCAGGGCCTCGTGGCACCGCGCCAGGCCGTACACGCAGTCCACTTTGATAGGCGCCGCCTCTTCGGGCTTCGGGCCGCCGATCTCTTCATAGATTTTCTTGGCGACGTCGAAGTCGCCGACGGCGAGGTAGAGTTCCGCCAGGTCGTACTGGATGTTTTCGGCCTGCGCCTCGGGGTTTTCGACGCCGGCGGTCTTGAACCACTCGCGGAGTCGGTCGCCGAGTTCCTCCGCGTCCTTGACCTTGGTGCGTGCGGTTTCCTTATTGCCCGTCTTGATGAGGCGCTGGACGTCCTCGATATAGGCCTGGAGGAGAGGAGGGAGGACGGAGCCGACCTCCGCCGGGTCGGCCTGGGCGAGGAAGGTGTCGAGCACCTTTTTCGCCTTGTCCAACTCGCCGAGGCGGCGGTAGGCCTCAATCTTATATTTCAACAGGCGCCCTTCCATTTCCTTGTCGAGTTTCGGGAACGCCTTTTCCATCTGCTCCAGGAGTTGGAGCCCGTCGGTGTAGAGGCCGACCTCGGGGTACATGTAGATGGCGGCGGCGTTGAGAAAAGCGGCCTGGGCCCAGTTCTGGAGTTCCTGGCGTTTCGTGTCGGGGAGCCCCTGGACCTGGCGGGCGTAGTTCGCGAAATCGGTGAGTTCCTGGGCGACGACGCGGGCGCGGGAAAAGATCTGGTTTCTCTGGCCCGCCGGCAAGACGTTCTCGCGGAAGTCTTCCAGCCGCGCCAGCGCCACCCAGTACCTCGCGTCGGGGTAATACTCGGAGTCCTGCGCGACCTTGGTGAACTGGTCGGCGGCCTCCTCGTACTTGGCGCCGCGATAGAGAATCAGGGCGTAGAAGTACTGCTGGTCCGGGTCCGCCCGGAGCCACTTCGACACAAACCACGCGAGGGCCTTCTCGTAGGCGTCGCGGTTCTCGTCGGTCTTGGCGACCTCGTACACCTGGCCGCGCACCCCCACATAGTATTTGGCGGCGTCGGGGGCGTAGCGATAGTTGGGGGCGGACTCGGCGACGGTCTTGAACGCCTCGGCCGCATCCTCTTTCCGCCCCAGTTGCAGGAGGCAGGCGGCCTGGCTGTAGAGCGCCGCCGCGTAATTCTCATCCTGCGGGCCGACCTTCTCGGCGTAGATTTTGTAGAGGCGCATCGCATATTCCAATTGCTTGGTATCCTCTTGCTGGCGGGCCTTCTCGTAGGTGTCCGTGGCGAGGATCCACAGCGGGAACGGGTCCATCTGCTCGACGTCGTCGGGGGTGCCGACGAGGCCGGGCATGACGAACGAGACGATGGCCGGCCAGGGGGCGGGGCGACTGTTCATCTCGGCGAGGATGTCCAGGCCTTTCTGCTTCAGGGCCGCGTTCGGCTTGGCCTGGGCCTCCAGGATGTAGGTCTCGGCCTCAACGAGGGGCATCGCCAGGCCGTAGAGGTTCTGGTCCACCTTCTGGGTCCCGAAGAACTCGCGGGCGGTTTCGATAGCCTCGCGGGCCTTCTTGTACTCGCCCTGGCGGACGCGTGTGAGCGCCCGCTCGAACGCCACGCGAATCTTCAGTTCCTCGGGCGCCGCCGCGTTGTCCGCATACGCCAGGCTCGTCAGCGCATCCTCGTATTTCCCCAAGGCACGCTGCGCCAGGCCGATGACCAGGTAGGCGTACCACTTGGCAGCCACCTTGTCCGGCAAACTGAGGTAGCCCTCAAAGGTCGTGATGGCGCCCTTGAGGAGGCCGTCGCGTGAGGTTTCGCCCTCGGCCGGCTGATAGTCCTTCGGGCGGACCCACGCCAGGTAATACATCACCCAGGCGGTGTGGTACTCGGCCTCGCGCCGCAGGTTCTCCACCCGGCGTGAGTACGCATTGCGGTACTTGGCCGGGTCCGCGTCGCGGTCAATCTCGCTGAGCCACTCCGTGCCGCCCCGAAAGACTGCGTGGAACTGCTCTTCGGCCACCTTGAGCAGGCGGGCCGCCTCCTGGCGATTCCCACCGCGGCGGTCCGTCACCTCCAGGACGTCCAGGTCGCTCTTGAGCCAGTTCTGGAAGATCATCTTGGCCAGTTCCGCCCGCCACTGGAGGATCTGGAGGCGGGCGTCCGCCCGCGCCTTCCACTGGGCGGCGGGGACCTGCTTCAGCGCCTTCTGCGTCTCGGCAATGGCTTCTTCATACAGGGCGCGCGCCCGCTCGAAACAGGCGTCACGCTCTTCGACACTCTTGGCGGCCGCAGCCTTCTCGACCTCGAGGGCGGCCTGGGCGACCTTGGTGACATGGCTCTCGGCCTCACCCGAGACGCCCTTCTCTTCCAGGTAGGCCTGCATCAGGCTCTGAAGGCCTCGCTGCTGGAGACCCTTGTAGAAAGGATCGCCCTCGGCCCCTTGGGCCCGGACCCTTGCCGGGAGCCAGATGGCCCCAGCGGCGGCCAGCACCGCGGCGAAGAGTATCCACCTGTTTCGGGTTTCGGTTTTCATCCTGCTCTCACGCGCCTACCTTGAGCCTTCCAGTAAACAGACGGACCCGGCCTCGCCCCATTCGGACGGACCCGCCACTTCGCCGGATACGTCAGCCCGGGACGGCGAACTGGATGTTCGTGAAGCGCGAGAGAACGGCCGCGTCGAACGCCCGCACCACCCACTTGTGCCGCACCGCCATCCCCGGGGCGATCAGGACGGGGTAGTCCGGCGGAAGGCCCTGGGCGCGGTAGCCTTTGAGGGCGGCCTCCAGGCCATCGAAACTCGACCCCAGGACCAGGGTGTCGTTCAGGACGATGGTGACGCTCTGGTTTTCGGCCCCTTCCTCCACCAGTTCGATTTTGATGCGATCCCGGTCTATGATCTGTGGCTTGGGGTTGGGCCCCTCATTGCGGGGGAGGTTGGTCGTCAGGTAGCCCTCGGACGTCTGCGTGGGCATCAGCATGAAGAAGATGAGCAACTGGAAGATGACGTCAATCATGGGCGTCATGGGCGGCTGGATTTTGACTTTTCCGGGTTTTCGGCTTGTGGCTCGCATGGCCTCTCCCTGACCCAAGGGACGTGCCCTAAAGGGCCTTGTCCGGCTTCGTGGTGGTGATCCACCACCCTTCGATGCCCGCGCGACCGGCGCAGAGCATGACGCGCGCGACGTCCTCGTACGCGATGTCCTCGTCGGCGCGGAGGATGACGTTCAGTTCGCGTTTGCCCTTGGTCTCTTTTTTGCGTATCAGGAGTTGCGCCAGTTCGCTGTTTTCAATGCCGCGGCTGATGTCCGACGAGACGACCTCGCTCATGATCTTGACGATCCCGCCGTACGAACTGGACGGGTCCTTGACGATGTTGATGACGATGTTGACGTACTCCCGCGGGTCCTTGGCTTCGGCGGCCCGGGAAACGGGCAGCGTCACAGGCTCGATCTTCAACTGCTCGAACTGGCTGATGAGCATGAAGAAGATGAGGAGGTTGAAGATGATGTCAATCATCGGCGTCATGTTGAAGCCGACATCGCCGCCGCCCCTGGATTTCGCCACGCGTGCCATATCTGGAGTTCCTTGCCGCAAGTCCGCCCGGCCGGTCGCCGCTCAGGCCGCGGCGGTGGGCTTGAAGTTCGCCAGCAGTTCTTCGGCCACCAAAGCCGCTTCCATGGACAACTGCTCGATGCGGTTGCGGTAGATCGCATAGGCCGACAGCGCCGGAATCGCCACGAACAGGCCGGCGAACGTCGAGAACAGGGCCGTCAGAATGCCGCCCGCCAACTCGGAGGCGTCGGGGCTCCTGAGCGTCTCGATCTTCGCAAACGCCACCATCATGCCATACACCGTCCCAAAAAGGCCCAACATCGGGCTGACGTTCCCGATGAGGTTCAGGTACTCGATCTTGCGGTAGAGGCGTGAGGTGCGTTCCTCGGCGGCATCCTGCATGGCGCGCTCCATCGCCTCATAGCCGTTCGCCGCCTCTACCAGACCCGCGTGCACCACGCCCGAGACGAACGACGGGTCCGCCTGGCAGAACTCCAGCGCCTCGCGGAACCGGCGCTCGTCGAACATCGTCTTGACCTGGGCGACCGAGAGTTCCGGCAGGAGCACCACCCGCCGGATCGTAATCCCGTGTTCGATGATCAGCGCAACCGCCGTCAGCGAAAGCCCGAAGATCGCAAAAATGTCGAAGAAACCGATCCACGTGTTCCACGTCGCGTCCCACGCCATCTCCGCGAACGACCGCTGCCGGCGAACCGCCTCCTCGCCCAGCGCCCCCGTGCTTGCCAGGAGCACGACCAGCAGCATCACACCCGCCATCACCGCCCGTTGCTTGCCCATGTCGTCCGACTCCTTTATCACTAGTGGCCGACTGTTCGAAGACGCATTTCGCTGCCCGTCAGCCCTTCGGGGCTGTCCCTTTCGCAAGTTCTTCCTTCGCACGCTCGGCGCCGGGGGTTCCCGGATAGTCCCGGACGGCCTCGTTATAGACCTTGGCAACTTCGGCGGCGGGCAGGCCGGCGGCGTCCATCGCACACCCCGCACGCCACAGCGCCTCCGCCGTCCGCAACCGATCCTCCTGCGCATACAGGATCGGCACCCGCAGGAACTCCAGCGCGGCCGACACGTGCCGGCCGCGATCGCTCAGGATGCGGCCGCGCAGGTACACCGCCGCCGACGGGTCCGACGCCTCCAGCGCCCCGGCCGCCTCGTCCAGGCGTTTTTCGGCCTCATCCACCTGCCCCGTCGCCAGCAGCAGTTCCAGTTGTTTGAGCGTCGCCCACTGGCGCGTTTTCGGGTCGGCGCTGGCCAGCATCGGCCCAAGGAGTGGCAGCACCTCTTCGGGCTTCCCTTCCAGGAGCCGCAGGGCCAGCCGAAGTTGCTTTAGTTCCTGGGCGTAGGGTTTATCGCCGGCCTCCTTGATAGCCGCCTCCACCTTCTTCAGCAGCACCTGGTTGTCGGCGGTCCGGTCGGCTTGCGGCTTGGGGAAGCGGAGGCCCGTCACCAGACGCGGGGCCTCCTTGGCCATCTTCAGGTAGGTGTCGAGGGCCTCGGCCATCCGGCCGGAGTCGGCGTACACCTTGTACAGGCGCATGTAAGTGAGGGTCGTCAGCCAGGGCGGCGCGCTCGGCCGGGCCAGCGACCGATACAGCCGCTCCGCCTCCGCAAAGGCTGCGCTCGCCTCCGGCCCGCCTGCCTGGGTCTTCGCGTACGCCTCCTCGGCCCGGGCCAGGGCCGGCACGCCGTCCACCTCGATGGACGCGATGTCGGCGAGGGGGATTGTCCTTCGGCCGCCCGCGACCTCGAACAGGAGACCCTCGGCATCCAGGCCGACGACCTTGCCCACCAGGCCGATGCCCACCTGGGTCCGAACGCGGTCGGCCTGGGCGGCGGAGGCCGCCGCCAGCACCGCCAGCACCAGGACGGACGCCCTAGTGCACCAGCGTCGCCAGGTCTTTCTCGGTAACGAACTTGTAGTTTCCATTGTTCTCGTCGGCAATCTGTTTGAGCACCTGCGCGCCGCCATCGTAAAGGAAGCCGATGGTATGCACCGTCACCTGCTGGTTGCTGTTGAGCTGCTTGACGAGGCCCACGATCGAGCGGTCGAACTCGCCGTCCGTCAACAGGTAAATGAGTTCGGGCTTTGTGCCGAACGCCCGCTTCAGCGCCTCCGACGGGTCCGTCTCGCCCCGCGCGATGATGCCGTCAATGAACTCAAACGCCAGTTGCTTGTTCCGTTCCGTGGCATTCACCAGGCGTCGCGTCGGCATCTCCACCGGCGGGCCGCTCGAATAGAAAATCACGTGGAACTCCTTGTCCTCCCCGAGTTCCCCGATCTCACGCTTCAGTTCGAACTTCACGTAGTCAATCGAGTCGGTCATGCTGCCGGACCGGTCCACGACGTAAACAATCTTGCGGGCCTCGTCCACATCGTCGCCGCCGGCGCCGAAGAACCCCCGTCCCGTCCCCAGGCCCTCGAACCCGCCAAGTTCCTTCCCCCCGCCGCCGACCCCCATCACCGTCAGCACATCCATCTGGTTCGCCGCTACGTCCGGGAACGGGTTATCCAGACTGTGCACCAGGCTGCTCGGACGCGGAATCATTTTCCCGCGGCTCGTTTCCTCCTGCATCTTCAGGCGCGGACGGGTCTCCATCTTCTTCTGCGTCTGGGTCACAACGGCCGACTTGTACTCGAACGGCGGCTGGACGGCATAACTCTGCCACGCCACGAACGCCGCCAGAATAATCACCCCCGCGTGCAGCACGACGCTCGTGCCCCAACTCGGCAGGTACAGCGCCAGCCAGGCCATCACCGTGTCCATGGCCGTCTGCTCTTCCGACGCTTCCTGCTTTTCTTCCTTGCTCTCGGGCACCGACCCCGCCGCTGACGCGCTCCCCACGACGCCACCCGGACCTGTTGCCACCGCATCCGCAGGCACCACCACCCGCTGGTTGCAGTACGGGCACGTCACTTCCGCGCCCGCCGGCTCGTCCACCGTCAGCCGCTTGCCGCACTTCGCGCATCGGAATTTCAGTGCCATGGCACCATCTCCCCACACCCGAAACGGGTATGTTAAGGTAAGGCGGGAAACCCTGTCAACTGCCCTTTGCCCTTACGCTCCCCGATTTCGCCCCTCGCCCACCATTACATACGGACAACCCGGGCAATCGTTCACCAAAAAATCGGCCGAATCCGACCTTCCCCGCCGGTCCTCCCGGCCCGCTACGGAACCAGCGACCCCAGGTCCTGTTCCGACACGAACTTGTACTCTCCACCGTTTTGGTCGGCGATTTCCTTCAGGATCGCCTCCGCGACCGAGCCCGGCGGCGTGTAGAGAAAGCCGATCGTGTGGACCGCCACCTGCCGCTCGCCCCTCAGCCGACGCACCAGGCCCACCACCGCCCGGTCGAACTCGCCGTCCGTCAATAGGTAGATCGCGTCCGGCCGGACGGCAAACGCCCGCGCGAGCGCCTCCGACGGATCCGTCTCGCTCCGTGCAATGACGCCGTCAATAAACTCCAGCGCCAGACGCTTGTTCCGCTCCGTCGCGTTCACCAGCCGCCGCGTCGGCATCTCAAGCGGAGGCCCGTCGGAATAGAAAATCACGTGGAACTCCTTCTCCTCCGGCAGTTCCCCGATCGCGCGGCGAAGTTCCATCTTCACCCACTCCAGCGAATCGGTCATGCTCCCCGAACGGTCCACCACGTACACGATCTTTCGTGCCTCTTCGCTCGGCGGGGGGAAAATATCCGGCACCCCTGGACGGCCCGGCCTTCCGTCCGCCAACGCTGGGATTCGCGGACCCTTACCATCCCACAACCTGATGACCACGTCCGGCGTGAAAGTCATGGGCGTTGGCGGCATGTCCAATGTGCGGCTGAAATCCGCAGGTTCCGGCCTCCAGTGGTCCGACCCTTCCTCTGGCCGCTCCTCGGACGTTTCCAGGGGCGTGTCGCGCCGCTCCACCTGTGGCGGCGGCTTCGGCACGTAAATCCCGACCGGAATGACACGGGGTGTCCCATCCGCCGGCGGCTGCCACATCATAAACGCCGCCAGCACCATCACCGCGACGTGCAGGACGACGCTCGTCCCCCACGTCGGCACATACAGCGCCAGCCAGTCGAGCGCCGCCGTTTCTTCGCCGCCGACGCCCGCCGGGCCCCTCCCCTCCGCCCCTCGTGCCGTGCCCATCGTCCACCTCCTTTCGGAGCCGCCCCGACCGCCGGCCCGCGCGGCCGCTCCGCCGGGCTTTCCGTAAAACCGCACGCAGGCGGGCGGCGACCGTCCCGAGAAATCCTTTACAATCGCCTCGCCCTGTGGCAAAAAACCCAGGGAGGAGGCCCGGTAAAAACCCAGGGAGGAGGCCCGGCAAAAGCCCAGGGATGAGGCCCGACTGCGTCGGGCCGAATCCCTGGGACAACCCCAACCGACACGCGCCCTGCACACAGGAGAAACGACGATGGCCAAACGCACGTTCGCCCTTGGCATTGATTACGGCACCGAGTCCGCTCGTGCGCTGCTCGTGGACGTCTCGAGCGGCGAAGAGGTCGCCACCGCCGTCTATGAGTATTCCCACGGCGTCATCACCGAACGCCTGCCCGGCACGCGGACGCGCCTCCCCGCACACGACTGGGCCCTCCAGGACCCCATGGACTATCTGCGGGCGCTCGACGAAACGGTCCCGAAATGCCTCCGCCTGGCCAAGGTCAAGGGCGACCAGGTCATCGGCATCGGGACGGACTTCACCGCCTGCACCATGCTCCCGGTCAAGGCCGACGGCACGCCCCTCTGCACCCTCAAGGAGTTTCGCGCCAACCCCAACGCCTGGGTCAAACTCTGGAAACACCATGCCGCCCAGCCCGAGGCCGACCGCGTCAACCAAACCGCCCAACGCTTGGGCGAACCGTGGCTCCGACGCTACGGAGGCAAGATCTCCAGCGAGTGGTTCTTCCCCAAGGCCCTCCAGATCCTCCACGAGGCCCCCGAAATCTACCATGCCGCCGACCGCCTCATCGAGGCCGCCGACTGGATCATCTGGCAACTGACCGGCCGCGAAACGAGAAACCTCTGCACCGCCGGCTATAAGGCCATCTGGTCGAAGCGCGACGGGTTCCCGCGGCGCGAGTTTTTCGCCGCCCTCCACCCCGACTTCGCCGACGTCCTCGATAAGAAGATGTCGCGCGACATCCGGCCCCTCGGCGCCCGCGCGGGAGGGCTGACCGAAAGAATGGCCAAGCGCCTGGGCCTTGCGCCCGGCACGGCCGTGGCCGTCGGCAACGTGGACGCCCACGTCGCCGTCCCCGCCTGCACCGTCACCTCCGCCGGAAAAATGGTCATGATTATGGGCACCAGCGTCTGCCACCTCCTCTGCGGAACCGAGGAAAAAGAGGTGCCCGGCCAGTGCGGCGTGGTGGAGGACGGCATCTTGCCGGGACTTTTCGGCTTCGAGGCCGGACAGTGCGCCGTCGGCGACATCTTCGCCTGGTTCACCCGCACCGCCGTCCCGCCCGAATACCACGCCGAAGCCAGAAAAAGGAAGGAAACCGTCCACGACCTGCTCGCCCGCAAGGCCGCCGCCTATCGCCCGGGCGAGACCGGCCTCCTGGCCCTCGACTGGTGGAACGGAAACCGTAGCGTCCTCGTGGACGCCGACCTGACGGGCCTCACGCTCGGCATGCACCTGGGCACCAAGCCCGAAGAAATGTACCGCGCCCTCATCGAAGCCACGGCCTTCGGCACCTACAAGATCATCCGCACGTTCGAGGAAAGCGGCGTCGCCGTCGAGGAAATCTACTGCTGCGGCGGGCTGCCCGAAAAGAACGACCTCCTCATGCAAATCTTCTCCGACGTCACCGGCCGCCGGTTCCGCATCGCACGCAGCCGACTCGCCTGCGCCCTCGGAAGCGCCATGCACGGCGCCGTCGCCGCAGGCAAGGCCGCCGGAGGATTCGACTCCATCCGCGAGGCTGCCGCTCGCATGGCCGGCGTCCGAAAAAAGACCTACAAGCCCGATCCCAAGGCCCATGCCGTTTACGACAAAATCTTCGCCGAGTACGACACCCTGCACGACTACTTCGGCCGGGGCGGCAATGACGTGATGAAACGCCTCAAGACCCTCAAGGGCGTCCGGTAGCGGCCAAAAGAAGAGCACGGCCGGGCACAACAGCCCGGCCGCGCTTCCGTTTGCATCCTGCCAGCGGGCGCCGCTACTTGGCGCCTTCACCCCCACCCTCAGGCGCACCCTCGGCCTCCCCTTCGACCTTCGGAGGCGGCGGAGGCGCCAGGGCCGTCCGCAGCAACCCGAAAACCGTCCTGGCCATGTACGTCTGCGCGTCCTTCTCGCCAAGGACCTCGACGGCGGCCGCCTTGAACTTCTTCACTGCCGCCTCGATGGCCGTCTTCAACTCCGCCACCGCCGGCTCCAGCGCCGCCTGCTGCTCTTCCGTAAGCGTCACCGTCGGCATGCCGCGACGTCCGCCCCGCTCGCCAGGGGCTTGGGGTCCGCCGCCTTCCGTGCCTTCTCTGTCGGCCCAGCGGCCTTGCCGATCCCCGCGGTCTCCACGGTCTCCGCGTTCTGCGTCCTGGGCGCGAAGCGCCGGCACCAACACCAGGCCCAGAACCGCCACCAATCCTACCAACCAGAGGTACCTCATACCGTCTCCTTTCGCACCGTCATCCGGGGGAAAGACCCTCTCTCCCTTCGCGGACGCTCTCTTATTGGAACGCACCACCCGGCCGCTTATTGCACGTCGCGCGCCACGCTTAGCCGCGAGCCGAAGGCGAGCGCGCGCGGTTTTAGGCGCGCGGGCAAAAATTCCAAAAAATTTTTTTGGGGGGCGGGCGGATTTTGGGGCGTTTTTTTGGGGGTCGCGGCCGCATTTTTAGAGCGGCAGGGGCGTTTTGGGGCCTGGAAGACTCCACGTGGAGTGCAAAACGCCCCATTTTCATGCGACTGTGGGGCGACTTCGGCACGAAAAGGAGCGACAATCGCCCCGTTTTTACCTCGCAGAACCCTCGATTTAGCGACCATGTTATGGAGCGACATGGATGGATTAGCCGTTTTTCCGCAAAGTTTGGCACGGGATTTGCACGCCGGGGGTGGTTTCAACGCAGAGGTCGCAGAGAACGCAGAGGACGGCTGAACATTGGGAAACGGCAGGCGGCCTACCGAAGAGAGAGAAACCCAGAGGACGCAGGAAGCGAGGCAGGGTCCGTGGGCGCGTTGACCTTGGACACGCCGTCGTCCCGGTGGGCCGGGACGAAGTTTACCCGCGTGTGGCGGGAGGGGTTGGGATCGGGTGACGGCGGAAAGCGTCCTGAAAAAGTAGAATGTCCCCTTTTCTACGCGCAGAGACTGGCCCTGGCTTCAGTCAAGCAGCGTCAGGGTTTCTCCCATACGAACTGGCCGCGTTCGTCCAGGTGACCGCGTTCAGCCGTCGCCAGTTCGTCTTCTGTGATGGCAAGCGTTAGGCCCTTTGCGTCCGGAAGGGTGACGGTGCGCTTGAGCCGGGACACATGGTTTCCAGATGCCAGGCCAAGGCGGTATACGCCTGGCACGATCCACAGGTCGAAGTGGCCGTCCGCGGTGAGCCTCGAACTACTCCACAAGATCCCGTCATTCTCAGGAATCGCAACGATCCCGTCGTATGCCTCGACCGCTTGGCGCGGCAGCACTATTTGACCCTGCCAGCGGACAGGCTGCGGAATGGTGATGGTACCCGTGCGATCCTCCTCGCCCATCGTAAGCTCAAACTGCTGCAGCCTGCCAATACCGGTCGGGCTCTTCGAGTCGCCACCCGCGATCATGAAGACGTCGACCAGATATTTTCCCGGCGTCAAGATCGCTGTGAACTCGCCTTGCTCGTCCGTCTTCGGGCAGGCGTAGCGCGTTGCTCCCTTCGGTTTAAACTCGAGGCTCGCGCCAGGCACAGGCTGGCCCTTTTCGTTCAGCACCTTGCCCCGGAAAAGAGGGTACCGAAGCAACTCCACCACCAAGGGCTCGGGGTGCGGGACGGTCAGCCGGAGCTCTTTTGACATATAACCTTCGGCGCGAAAGGTGAGGACATGTTCCCCCTCCAGAAGATCGGGGATTCGAAAGCGGCCATCGGCATCTGTTGTCACCTGCCGCCGCGCCGCCTCTGTGCCAAGCACCACCCCAACAACGGGAAGTCCGGAGATTTTATCAACCAGAGCACCCTCCAAGGGATGCGCCTGGAGCGGACGTAGGAATATCTCGACCTTCTTGGGGATGGACTCTCCCTCGCGGAGCGTGAACCGGCCGGTCCCTTCAACAAGGGCATACTCTTTTCGAAGCGGGGAGGAAGGGTGAAGCAGGATCTCGTGTTCCCCAGGAGGCACATTGTAGAAGGTCACGCTATCCGGGTCCGTCGCCATGCCGCCGCACTCCGGGTGCCCTTTCACCTGCAGAAGCTCACCGATTCTCATTTTGAAGGATCCGGCCTCCTGGCCTTGAATCGCCAGGATGGCCACCACGCACCTGTTCCAACGGTTGCAGACCACTCGTAGCGGGCGAGCCAGACCCTCGGCAGACGTCTCCAGCTGTCCCGCCCAGTGCCCCGTATCGTCCCTCTTGACTACTCGAATGTCATAGGTGGTGTTTTGAAGCAAAGGGACCGACACCTCGAAATTTCCCTCACTGTCCGTTGTGGCGATTACCTTGATTAAATGGCTATCGTCCGGAATCCGCACAAGGAAGCGCACCGTTGTATCAGCCAAGGGGATACCCGACTCGCTCGTGACGGAACCGGTGGCGGTTGCCTCCGGTGCTTTTTGGAACCCCCAAGTTGCTCCCTCAACAGCCTTCCGGTCCGCGCCCACCTCGAATTCGACTCTGCCGAGCAATAAGTCTCGATGGACCTGAGCGTAACCGACAGGTCGCACCGTCAACATGAGCGAGCCGCGGGGCATCCCCTCAAGCCGCGAAGCCGGAATCCGGAACGCGAATCGCCCAGCTTCGTCCGTCCGAAACGTAGCCAACTCTTTGTCACCGGCATACACGCAGAACTCACGATGTTCGGCCGGCCGGGACACTTCCCTGTCCTTTATCAGAGTTGTGCCGGCGACCTGAATATCTGAAGTGCCTTGGGCACGCGGTCGTGAGTCCGCCTGGGCGAAGGCCGCCGCCGACAGGCACGTCACCATCCAAACAACCGCCGGAAGACCCGTCAGGCGCGCTTTCACGGTCGTCTCCCCGTCGTTTGCCGGCCGGCGTCCCGGAGCGGACGCTGGGGACACCGACCGGGTATGTCAAGGGCGGCCCGAAACTGCCCCTGCTCGCATCGGGTTGATTGTGGCAGGGGGGGATGGGGAAGGCAAGAGATTTTCGATCCTTCGGCTGCGCTCAGGACAAGTTTGGGATTTGCAATTTTCGATTTGAACTACGCACGGCGAGACCCGTTCGACTCCGCTGCGCTCCGCTCAGGATGACAACTTCAAAAACACACGGCGAGACCCCTCGACTGCGCTCGGGGTGACACCCCTTGAAAGACGCACGGCGAGATCCCTCCGCTCCCCTTCGATTCGCTGCGCTCACTCAGGGTCGGTCGGGATGACAGATCGCGCGGGGGATGGGATCTCAGATAGGGGAAGCGAAAGCGCGGAGCGCCTCGGCGGCGAGTTGGACGGCGGCGATCATCGGAGGGCTGAGGCGGTCGGGAGTCGTCAAATCCGCCGGCTGGGCGGCGAGGAGGGCGCAAGGCAGATCGCGGCCCGTTTGGCCGCGGGCAAGGCCCTGAATCGCTTCGGCAACAACGGAAAGACTGATAGCGTGGGTCGAGACGTCCACTTCGGCAAGGCGGTCGGCCCCAAGAAGGGCGACCCGTCCCGGTTCGGACCCGAGATCGGCGGCATCCACAAAGAGGACGGCCGAAGCGCCGGAAGACGCAATGGGGACGAGGAAACTTTCGGGGACGGCCTGGACGTCGAAGAGGCGGAGGCGGTCGGAAGGCTGGAGAGCGGCAATGACGGCCGGGCCGAAGGCATCGTCGCCGCGCAGGGCGTTGCCGACGCCGACGATCGCCACAGGCGGCGCGAACGAAGCGCGAAGGGCGTCGGCGAGGGAGGCGGCGGAGTCGAAGAAACGCCATGGCGTTCGGGGCATGGGAGTTATTCTATCGAAGCGGGAGCGAGGAAGCACGCTTTCGCAAGCGAAAGCGTGGCACCCGGCAGAGCAGCACTGGCGGACAAGCCGCCAGTGCCACCCGGCAAAAGTTCACCCTCACCCTCCCCTCTCCCATCAAGGGAGAGGGAACGGCGCGGGGCGTCACGCGCCCCAGGTTTCGCGGAGGACGGTTGCGCGTCGGCACTTGGGGCAGAGGATGCGGAACGTGTCGCTGCGGTCCAGGGGGCGCTCGATCTCGCGCGGGGCGGCGGGCTCGACGAGGCCCATTTCGCCGTCGGCCAGAAGAATAAGCGTCGGGTTGGCATAGCGTTTGGCGCCGAGGCGTTCGGCGAGCCAAAGGAGGTGCTGGCGGGCACCGATAATCTCGCCGCAGACCTCGCAGAGGACGAGTTCCTTTTCGACGCGTTCGACGCACGTCGTGCGGTCGAAGGCGGCGAGGTCGAACTCGGTGGAGAGGCGGACGCCCTTTTCGGTGGAGCAATTGAGTTCGCACTGTCCGCAGAAGATGCAGGCGCCGTAGTTCAGTTCCAGGCGGCGCATGGGCGGGCGGGCGCGGACGTCGTCGGTGACGGTGATGCACTGGCTGGGGCAGACCTCGGCGCAGGCGGCGCAGCCGATGCAGTCGTCTTCGTGGAACTTCGGTTTGCCACGGAAGCCGGCGGGCGGCTCGTAGGGTTCGGCGGGGAAGCGAACGGTGGCGGGTCGCGAGAAGAGGGATTTGACGGCCTCGGCGAGTTCCCGCAGTTTGGGTTTTTTCATCGGTCGGGCTCCGTGTCGGCCGGGGCCTGGTCGGGCTCGGCGCGTTCGGCGCGTGGATGGTCGGCGTGGATATCCTCGCCGTAGCGGTCCACGACGCTGCCCTGCCAGAGCCGGACGCCGGAACGATAGGCTCCGCGGGCGATGGCGTGGGCGGCGACGGGGCTGGTGAGCAGCAGGAAGACGGCACAGAGGACGGCTTTGGCGCCCATAGCGCCGCCCCAGGCGCCAAGGAGGACGCCGAGGAGGATCATGCACGTGCCGAGCGTGACGCACTTGGTGGCGGCCTGGACGCGGTTATAGACGTCGGGGAGGCGCACCAGGCCGATCGTTCCGAAGAGGTCGAATGCCAGACCGATGCCGATGAACCATTGGGCGGCGATTTCATTCATCGTAATACCTGCCTTCCAGGTACTTGGCGAGGGCAATGGTTCCGATGAAGGAAAGCAGCGCCCAGGCGATGGCGATGTTCATGTAGAAGTCCTGCCCGGTCCAGAGCGCCATGACGCAGCAGAATCCGACGACGAGCGTTCCGAGGATGTCAATGGCGACGGTGCGGTCGGGGGCGGTGGGCCCGCGTCCGATGCGGTAGAGGCAGAGGAAGGAGGCGACCAGGAGCGCCGCCAAGGCGATCATGAGGAACGGGACTGGCAGGAGGGGCGTCACTGGAAGATCCTCCTCAGGAGCCGTTCGAAGCGTTTGACGATTTCGGCGGTGTGCTCGGCCTCATCGGTTCCGCGGACGTTGATCCAGTGGACGTAGAGGGTCTGTCCGACGATGTCCACGGAGAGGGTTCCGGGGGTGAGGGTGATGGAGTTGGCGAGGAAGGTTTTGGCCATTTCGCTCGTCAAGTCGGTGCGTACGCGGACGATGCCGGGGCGGATGGGCATGTCGGGATGGAGGACGCGGTAGGCGACGTCGAGGTTGGCCTTAATGCAATAATAGAAGAAATAAGGGATATAGATAAGGAGCCAGAACCAGCGGACGGGGCTCAAGGCCTTCTCGATGTGGGGCGGGTAAATCTGGGCGAGGAGCGTGGAGACGAGCATGGCGAAGAAGACGCCGGCCACCACGTCGAGCCAGTATTCCTGGATCGGCACGGGCCAGACGAGCAGAAGCCACAGGGCCAAGGTGAAGAGGAAACAGAGGAGTTGTTTCATGGGATCACCTCGGCGTCGGATGCGTCGAGCGTCGGGTTCGGGTGTTCAAGGGCGCGTGCGGCGGCCACCTCGGGCTGCTCCGTCTGCGGCAGGCCCTGTAGTAGAGAACCCTCACTACGGGGCAAGCCGCGGGCCACGAGGACGGCGACGGCGGGGTCCACGATCCGCCGCTTGACCGCCGGGTGGAGCACGAGGGCGCCGGCGAGGCAAAGGACGGCGAGCGCGGCGGTGGCGACGGCCATGCTGAAGGGAACCTCGCGGGCGTCGGCCGTGGCCGCGGTGGGCGCCCCGCCGAGCACCGCGCGCTGGACCTTGGCGTAATAAACGAGCGTGAGGACGGCGACGGCCAGGGCGAGAACGGCAACGAGCCAGAAGGCCCCGTGGCCGAGGACGGCGGCCTGGACAAGGACCAGGAGGATGATGAACTTGGAGAAGAAACCGGCGAAGGGCGGGACGCCGCTGATGGAGAGCGCGGCGATGCGGAGGCTCCAGGCGGTGAGGGGCATGGACCTGCCGAGGCCTCCGAGCGATTTCAGTTGGCGTGTGCCGGTGGCGTATTCGATGGAGCCGCTCAGAAGAAACAGAAGGCTCTTAAAGACGGCGTGGTTGGCCAGGTGGAAGAGGCCGCCGAAGATGGCGAGGACGGCGAGGGCCTGGAGGGCGGGTTTGCCCGGAGCCCAGGCCAGCAGCACGAGGCCCGTGCCGATTGCCGTGACGACGTAGCCGACCTGGCTGATGGAGGAGTAGGCGAGGAGGCGCTTCAGGTCGCCCTGTCCGATGGCGAGAATCGCGCCGGCAACCATCGAGAGCGTTCCGAGCACCACGAGCACCACGCCGAAGGCCTCGAGGCCGGCAAAAACGGAGAAGACGAGTCGCACCAGGACATAGACGCCGCAGGCCTTGATGAGAACGCCGGAGAGCATGGCGCTGATGGGCGCCGGGGCGGAGGGGTGGGCGTCGGGGAGCCAGGCGTGGAACGGGACGAGTGCGGCCTTGAGGGCGAAGCCCATGAGGAGGAAGGCGGCGGCGAGGTAGATGGGCACCGTCAGGCCGCCGCCCGCGCGGAGGACCTCGGCGATCTTCGCGAGGTTCAAGTGGCCGGTGACGCTGTACAGAATGGCGACGGCCACGAGGACGAAGGCGCTGGCGATGGAGCCGAGGATGAGGTACTTGAAGGAGGCCTCGAGTTCGTCGGCTTCCGTGCCGAAGGCGACGAGGGCGTAACTGGCGATGCCGGCGACTTCGAGGAAGACGAAGACGTTGAAGAGGTCGCCGGCGAGGACGACGCCGTTCATCCCCGCGAGCATCAAGAGGAACAGGCCGTAGTAGAGGCCGGGGCTCGTGTAGCGGGTCATGTAGTCCGTGCTGAAGAGGAGCGCGGCGAGGCTGACGACGGCGACAATGAGGACGATGAACTTCGACAGGCCGTCGGCGACGAGGCTGATGCCGACGGGGAAATCCCAGGCGCCCATCCAGTAGGGAGGCGTCTGGGCGTCGGGGAGGAGGACGAGTCGGACGGCAAGGGCGAGGACGCCGGCCGCCAGAAGAATCGGAATGAGGGCGCAGGCGCGGCGGCGCGGTCCGAGAAGCCGCCCCACGACGGGCATGAGGAATCCGCCGGCAAGCGGGATGGCGACGAAGAGCGGCAATAGGTTCCGCACGGTTATCCCCTGAGGTTTCGCATGCGTCCGGTGTCGAAAGTTCCGTAGCGATCGTAGAGACGAATGGCCATCGCGACCACCAGGGCGGTGACGGAGAGTCCGATGACGATGCTCGTCAGGATGAGGGCCTGGGGGAGCGGGTCCACGGCGTGGGCGGCGAGTTGGGCGGGCGCGAGGTCGCGCGTGAGGATGGGGGCCATCGGCGCGCCGCCGCTATTGGACCGGTAGCCGACGAGAATCAGGAACAGGTTCGTCGCGTAGTCAATCACCAGCAGGCCGACGATGACCTTGATGAGGTTGCGTTTGGCGACGATGGCATAGAGGCCGACCACCAGGAGGAGGAAGGCGGCGAGATAGGGCAGCCGTTCGAAGGTCATTCTTCGTCCTCCGCGTCCAGGGGGGCGGTGTCGGGGACCATGAGGCGTTTCTCTCCGCGTCGGCGAAAGAGGGCCAGGGCGAGAAAGACGCCGAAGAGGCCGGCGGCGACTTTGACGCCGATGGCGACGTTCGACAGGAAGATGGTCCCGCCGGACGCCAGGGCGCGCGGCTGACCGAGCCAATCGGGGAAATTGGAAAAGAACGCGCCGGCGAGATAGCCGAGCAGCGCGATGCCAAGAAACGCCAGGGCGCCGACGGAGTCGCTGGCGCGGACGATGTTGTGGGAGATGACGCGCCGGCTGAACTCCTCGCCGAACGCCAGGACGACGAGCACCAGTCCTCCGGCAACGATGACGCCGCCGGAGAACCCGCCGCCCGGCGTCACGTGGCCGTAGAGGACGATGTACGCCCCGAAGAGGGCGATGAACCCGGCCACGAGGCGCGTCGTATTCTTAACGATCAGGCTCATGCCGCGCATGACGGTCTCTCCCGACCTGTCGAAGGACGGCGTAGGCGCCGATGACGGCGACGAAGATGACCGTCGCCTCACCGAGCGTGTCGTACGCACGATAGTCCAGGACGATGCCCATGACATAGTTGGCGGCGTGGGTGCGCCCGAGGCCGCGGGCCAGATACGCCCCGCCGATGCTGCGGGGGATGGTTTCGGCGGCAACGGGCGCCGGGGCCTCGGCCCCCACGGGGGCCATCGCCGACGCCGGGGCCGTCTCATTCAGCAGCGGGTTCCCGAACGGGCGCATCGCCAGGCCCGCCCCGCCGGAGGAACCCAGCGCCCAGAACACCACCGCCACCAGAATCCCGAGCACCAGCAGCACCGACCCGATCGCGAGGGTCGAGCGGCTGGTGGCATAGGTCTCGTCGCGGCGCGTGATGACCACGCGCACCAGGACCACGAGCACGAGGATTTCGACGACGACCTGCGTAATGGCCAGGTCCGGCGCCCCGAGCAAGAGAAAGACGATGCTCAGCGCAAAGCCGACCGCGCCGACGCAAATGATGCTCGAGAGCAGGCCGCGCGTCTCGATGGCCACCAGCGACCCGATGACCATGAAGCCGAGCAGCACCAGAAGCAGCATCAGGATGGGATCCACCGTACGACCCCTTTCCTATTGCACATTGCGGATGAAACGCCCATTGCCCGCATCCGGCCGCCTTTGTTTTTCATTCTGCGTTCTGCGTTCTACGTTCTGCATGGCTATTGAAGCGTCAGCACCAGCACCAGGACCATCAGGCCCACGATGACCCAACTGGCATAGACGGCCAGGACGCCGGTGTGCCAGACGCGCAAACCTTCAACGACCGTCCCGCCGTAGCGTCCGGTCAGGCGATAAAGGTCGAAGGCGCCGGCGGAGGCGTCGCCGAAGAGCCCCCGCAGGAGGGGCAGGCGGCGTATAGTCTCATAGAAATGCGTTCCGGAGACGTGCCAGGTCGCGTCGCTGGAGTCGTTCTCGCCGCCGACGAAGTTCGGCACGATGCGGACGCGCAGGCCCCGGCTCGCCAGGTAGAAGAGCAGGCCCAGGCCCGCGCCGACGAGCACCAGGGCCGTCGCCGTCGTCGGGTCCCAGAGGCCCATGAAGGGCCGACCGGGGTCGAGGCGAAGTTCGATCGCGGCGCCGGCGCCGCCGAAGGCGGCCGAATGGATGTCGACGGCCTGCGCGGCCGGAAGGATGAGCGTCTCGACCGCCCATCCGCCGAACACCCCCAGGCCGATACACGCCAGGGCCAGCACGACCATCGGCGCGGCCATAGCGAGACTCTCGCGCGGCCGGTCGTCGGCCGGCACGGCCGACCCGCGAGTCCCCAGAAACACCGAGTGCAGCACCTTGATGAAGGAAGCGAGCGTCAGGGCCGACCCGAAGACGGCGGCCACGAGGCAGGCGGTCGCGAGCGGCGTCTCGAGGCCCAGCGCGCCCTGATAGACCAGCCATTTCGAGACGAAGCCGTTGAAGGGCGGGACGCCGGAAATCGCCAGCGCCGCCACCACCGAACAGGCGAACGTCACGGGCAGGACGCGCGCCAGGCCCCCCAGGCGCTCGAGGTCCGTCGTTCCGGCGACGCGTTCGGCGGCCCCCGCCCCAAGGAAAAGCGCACATTTGTAGATGCTGTTATTCAACATGTGGAACAATCCGCCGGCGAACGCGATGGCCGCCACCGCCATTACCTCGCCGGTGGCTTCCCGGCCGGCCATCCGCGCCGGCGCCAGCGCCGCCGCCGCTATCCCCATCCCCAGCACCATGTAGCCGACCTGGCTGACGGCGTGGAAGGCGAGCAGACGCCGGAGGTCGTGCTGGATCATCGCCATGAAGACCGCGCACAGGATCGTCGCCGCTCCGATCACCATCAGGACCGCCGCCAGCGCGGGGCTGACGGCGAAGGTCTCGAACGTGAGGCGCGCCAGCAGGTAGATGCCGAGCAGTTTATCGAGCGCCGCCGGCAAAAGGGCGAACGCCGGAATCGGAGACGCGTCGCTGGCCGACGGAACCCAGGTGTGGAGCGGCATGGCACCGGCCTTGGCGAGCGCCCCCGCCGCCATCAAGAGGAACGCCGCCACCGTTATCGGCTCGTCGGCCCAGACGTGCGTCCCGCCGATGGCCAAGTCTTTGTCCACGAGCCCCGCGCCCAAAAGCACGAGGACGCCCGCCAGCAGGCAGACGTCGGCGAAGCCGAGCATCGCAAACGTCTTCATCGCTCCGGGGGCCGACTCCGGCCGACCCATGCCGATCAAAAGATACAGAAGCACCGTCGCCAGTTCCCACGCGACGACGAGCGTGAAGAACGTATTGGCCAGCGCCGCAGCCATCACGGCCGCCAACGCCCAGAGGAGGTAGGCGAAGAAGACGGGCTCCCGCGCGTGCCCGGCCATCGCCCGCAGACTGTAAAGGGCGACGAGAAGCCCGATCCCCGCCGCCGCCAGGACAATCAGGGCCGCCAGACCGTCGGCCCGGAATGCCACCACGAGGTCCACCACGCCCAGGTCCACGGTCTGGCCGACGGCCGCTGGAGCGGGCGGAGCGCGCCACAGGCCGACCGCCAGGACGAACGTCCAGACGCATGCCGCGATCGCGATCGTCTTGGCGACGGCCGCGAGGACCGCCAGCGCCCCGGACGACCGTCGGCCGGCCCAGCCCAGGAGAATCCACAGCGCGTAAACGACCGCGCCGCCGACAAGCGGCACACCGAGGAGCCAGACGTACCCGTCCATGCGTATCCCCTAGACCTCTTTCCTCAACCTGCGCGTCCGTTCCTGGCTGATGCGGATAAGATCGTTCATGGTCCAGAGCGGCTTGCCGGTCGCGGCGTCGTAGGCCCGCGCCATCCGTTCCGTGCACGAGTAGCACGGGTCCACCGAGGCGAGGATGATCGTCACGTCGGCGATGTGCTGGCCGATGCAACTGGAGCGGAACGACGGGATATTCACGTAACTGGGTGCGCGGATCTTGTGCCGCACCGGCCCTTCCCCGCCGTCGCTCCGGACGTAATGGAACGTCTCGCCGCGCGGCGCCTCGTAGTGGCCGCACGCCTCGCCCGGCGGAATCTCGTCCACGCGGGTCTGGATCGGCCCCTCGGGAATCTGGTCGAGGCACTGCTCGATGATCTTGATGGACTCGAAACACTCCAGGCAGCGGACGACGGCCTTGGCAAAAACGTCGCCGGCCTCCTGCGTGATAACGTTCCATTCGACGCGGTCATAGACGCCGAGGGGATCGTCGCGCCGCACGTCAATCGGGACGCCGCTCCCGCGGGCCGTCGGACCCGTCACGGCCCAGGCCAGGGCGTCGGCCTTCGAGAGGACACCCACGCCTTTGAGGCGCGCGTGCAGCACGGGGTCGTCGAGCACCGCGTTTGTGAGCATCTCGATGGGCTTCTTGATGGAGTCCAAAGCCTTGCGGATTTCGGGGTACAGGTCCGGCGGGACGTCGCGCCGCACCCCGCCGATCGTGTTGTTGGCGTAGTGGATGCGGCTGCCGGTGATGACTTCCAGAATGTCCATGATCGGTTCGCGGTACTTCCACGCCCACATCCAGACGGTGTTGTAGCCGAGGAAGTGGCCGGCCAGGCCGACCCAGAGCATGTGGCTGTGCAGGCGTTCGAGTTCGGCGACGATGGTCCGCAGATACTCGGCCCGCGGCGGGGCCTGGATGCCGCAAAGGTCTTCCACCGCCCGGACGTACGCCCACGGGTGGCTCGCCGAACAGATGCCGCACACACGCTCGACGAGGAACGGCACCTGGTCCCAGGTGAGGCGCGTCGAGAGTTCCTCGATGCCGCGATGGTTGTAGGAGAGGCGCACGTCCATGTCCACGACCGTCTCGCCCTCGCAGTGGAGTTGGAAGAACTCGGCCTCTTCCTGGAGGGGATGGAACGGCCCGACGTTGATAAGCATCCGGCCGGGCTTGAGCGGCTTCTCCGGCCGATAGGCGGGGCGTTTCTCTTTCGCTTTCGCGGCTGCGGCCCAGCCGCTGGTGTCGCGCCGGCCCAGGGCGTCGGTCGGCGGCACCTTGAAGTCGCGGCGGAGCGGATAGACCCCCTCCGGCCAATTGTCCGCCAGGAGGAGGCGCCGCATGTCCGGATGGCCGCGGAACTCCGCCCCCAGCAGGTCGTGCATCTCGCGCTCGATCCAGTCGGCGGCGGGAAGGTCCTGACCGACCGAATCCATCGCCATCGCCGGGCGAGCCGCCAGCGCTTTGACCGTCACGACGTACGTGTCGGCGTCGAAACACCAATGGTAAAGGATGTCCAGCCCATCGCGGACGTCAATGCCGGTCACCGTCGCGAGGCGCGCGTGAAGGTCGTGGAACATGCGGGCGGCCATGTCGCGGACGCGCGCGGGGTCCACGCGGACCCATCCGCGCCGCGGATTCTGCTCCTCGACCTCCAGCACCAGAGCGCCGAGCGCCTCCAGCACCCGCGCCAGGACGGGGTTTGCCACTGCCGCGCCGGTTGCCGTTTTCAACTCCGACATAACCTTCTCCTCGTGTGACACCGCGCTCCCCCCGCCACGGCGGGTAAACTTCGGGTCGCGGCTAAACGTCGTTCACTCCGCACTCCGAACTCCGCATTCCGCACTCGTTACAACGTCGCCAGGGCCTTGACGGCCCCGAGAATCATCGCCTCCGGTTTGGGCGGACAGCCCGGCACGTGGGCGATAATCGCCCCCGGGTCCGCCTCGCGGATCACGTCCTCCACCGGGCGGCTGAAATGATACGCGTGCCGGAAGATGCCCCCCGTCATCGCGCACGAGCCGATGCAGAAAACGACACACGGCTTGGCGGTCTGCTCGTAAACCTCCACCAGCCGCGCCTCCGCCTGCCGCGTGCAGATGCCCGTCACCAGCAGCGCGTCCGCGTGGCGCGGGCTCCCCACCAGCACCATGCCGAACCGCTCGACGTCGTAGCGCGGCGTCAGGAGTTCCAGAATCTCGATGTCGCAGTTGTTGCACGCCCCGACGTTGACGTGGTACACCCACGGCGACTTTTTCAGGCCCAGCATCGTCAAACCCATGCCTGGTCCTCGCTGTGCCGTTTCATCTGTCTTGAATCCGCAATCCGAAATCCGCAATCCGAAATCTCAGTATCCCATCGCCGCCAGCACCACCGCCGCAATTGCCACCGGCGCCACGCCGAACCAGAAAAACCGCACCGCCTGGTCTATCCGCACCCGCGGGTTCGTGTTGCGGATGAGCACCACCACGACCAGCAGCGCAACGACCTTGCCGGCCAGCGCCAGCCACCCCTGCCATGTGGCCGACCCGAGGCCGCCCAGAAACAGCGTCGCCACGTACACCGGCGCGACGGCCAGCATGAACATGCGCGAGAGTTTGATGACCGCGAGCGGCGGGCCGGAGTACTCGATATACACGCCACCCATCAACTCCGTTTCGGCCTCCGGCTGGTCGAACGGCACGAGGGTCAGTTTCGCCTGCATCGCCAGAATCGCCGCCACCAGTCCCAGCGCCCCGCTGGCGCTCCAGAGCGTCCACCCCGCCGCGTGCTGATACGCCACCAGCGCTCCCACCGAGAACGTCGCCCCGAAATCCGGGCTCCGCGCCACCTGGAGCACCGGCACCAGGGCCGACAGAATGAGAGGCAATTCGTAGGAGAGGAGGAGTTTCATTTCGCGGCTGGCGCCGACGGCCGCGTGCGGCGAGCCCGACGCCGATGCCCCGTAAATCGTCGCCACCGCCGGAATCGTCAACAGGTAAATCACCACCACCAGGTCGCCGATGAAGGCTTCGTGCGGCCAGAGGTTGGCGACCCAGAGGATCGTCGCCGCCACCGCCGCTGCCGCCAGGCCCACCACCGGCGCCAGCAGGAACCCGCTCCCCACCGCCCGCGCGGGAACCAGCGTTTCCTTGCCCATCAGTTTCAGGATATCGTAGATCGGCTGGAGCATCGGCGGACCGACACGCCACTGCACGCGCGCGGTCACCTTCCGGTCCACCCAACTCGAGGCCATGCCCAGCGCCAGCGTCCCCGCCGACGCCGCCAGGAATGTCCCGATCACGTGCCAGACCACCCTTGGCTCCTTGTCCTCTCGCCTCAGCCAGTTCTACAACGTCATTTCAACGCAGAGATCGCAGAGACCGCAGAGAATAAATCATCAAAATGTTAAATACATTGTTGCTTTCTGTTCCCCTATTTTTGTCGTTCTCTGCGTTCTCGGCGCTCTCTGCGTTGAAAAACACCGCTACAACCGTCGGCGGATGGGATGCTCGCCCGCCGTCCGCCCGCCGAGCAGCACTAGGCCTTCCGCTTCCATCTCCGACGCCGTCGCAAACCGCAGCGCCTGCGTCGGGCACACCGCCACGCACCGCGGCTCCAGACCCCTCGCCAGGCGGTCGCGGCACAGGTCGCACTTGGCGATCTGGTGCCCCACCTTCTCCAGACTCAGCACGCCGAACGGACACGCCCGTACGCACGACCCGCACGAGCGGCAATGGAACATCGCCCGCGCCACCACGCCTTCCTCATCGCGCACCATCGCCTCCGCCGGACACGCCTCGACGCATGCCGGGTCCGTGCACTGGCGGCACACGATGGGCAGCAAGGCCGGCCCGATGTCCACAAACTGAACGCCGTGCATCTCCTGATGTCCATAGAAACACGCCGCCATGCACGACTTGCACCCGATGCAACGGTCCAGGTCGAGCACGACTTTTTTCTCAATCGTCTCGGCGGTTTCAGCCACGCTCTACGCCTTTCCCACTTGCACGCGGACCGGCTCGTACGCGTCCGCCGCGCCGCTTTCCCATCCGAACACGCTGCGCATCGCCGGGAAGGCCGCGCTCGCGCGGGCCTGGCCCGCACGCTGCCTCGCGTCCGTCGCGACCACCGCCTCGGCACTTCCGCCCGGTCCGCGCACCACGGCTGTGCGCCCCTCGGCCAGGCCGGCGGCCTCGGCGTCGGCCTCGGCCAGCACCAGCACGGGGCGCGGGAGGACGGCCTGCGGCCATCGGCACGCGCGCGTCAGACTCCCGTCCGCAAAGTGAATCGGGTCGTTCGCCAGGCGCAGGAGCAGCCCCTCGCCGCGCACTTTACTCCCGTTCGACGGCATCCGCGCCGCCGGCACGGGCGCCGAAACGTCGGCCTTCGCCTCGCCGCCGGCGCCCGCCATCGCTAGAATCTCGCGCACAGTCGGCACACCGGCCGGCGGCGGGAGCAGCGGCTCGAACGCAACCTCCCGGCCGGGACCGAGAAGCGCCCGCCCGGAATCCTCAAACGCAAACGCGCTCGGCAGCACCAGGCCCGCCCGCCGGCTCGTGGCGTTCGGCATCGGCCCGACGTAGATGAGCGTCAGCACGCCGCCGAGCGCCTCTTCCACCGCCTGCGGCGCCAGCGCCGACTCGAGGTCCGCCCCGATGACCACGAGCGTTTCGATGGGCTCCCGCAGAATCGCCTCGATGGCCGTCGCCCCGCCCGCCCTGTAGTGAGAGGTTCCCTCTACTGCAGGGCCCGCCGACGCGGCGCGCACCGACCCCCACGCATTGCCATAGGTTGTCAGCGGGCACACCGCCGCGCCCGTCTCCTTGGCCAGAGCCGCCGCCTCCGACGCCAGGCCGAGAACGCTCGCGCTTCCGGCGTCGGGTGCCAGGACGATCACCGCCTGCTTGGCGGACTGGAGTTGCTCTTTCCATCCGGCCGTCGGCTTGGCGTCGGCCCCCGCGCCGGTGCGGACGGAAGCGACGGCGGCGGCCAAGCCCGCGCCCGGCGTCGCCTGATATGCCGCGCTCGCAAAGTCGGCCGTCACGCTCGACCCGTCCCCCAGGACAAGCACAGGCATCCGCGGCCGGGCCTTCTTCGCCGCGAGAATCCAGTGGGCCGCCACCGGATGCGTCGCAAACGGGTCGCCGAGGATGAGCATCGCGTCGGATGAGGCCAGCGCCTCGGGACCGACGAACCGGCATCCGCTCGAGTCGAGGGCGCGAACCATCGCCTCGTCGCTGGGAGGGACCAGAACGGCCCACTTGGCGCCGGCGCCGGACGCGAACCGCCCCGCCGACGCCACCGTGTCTGCGTCCAGGTTGCCGTCCACGATGATCGCGGCCGAATCGGCGTCGCCCAGCGCAGCCGCCATCTCCCGCGCCGCCGCCTCAAGGCCCAGCGCCACGCACCCGTCGCCCGCCTCGGCGGGATCGCCGGGCGAGGCCGCCGGGCCCGCGTGCCGGTGCGCCTCGCGAATCCGCTCCGGATGGTCCAGCAGTTCCACCAGCACGCTCCCGCGCCCGCAGAGGCCCGCGTAGCCGGCGTGCGGCACGTAGTCGGGGAGATACTGGTCGGGCCCGGCGCGGATGACGCGGACCGGGCAGCCCACGCTGCACAGGAGACACCGCGACGCGGCGCGGCCGGGGCTCGATGCGCTAGAAGACATTCGGATAGTCCTTGATCTTCGCGTAGCAGATGTCCGGGCCGTCCTTGCAGAGGTAGTACGGCCCGATGTTGCACCGGCCGCACTTGCCGATCCCGCAACTCATCCGCCGGTTCATCGAAAGGTAAATCTGCTCCGGCGCGAAGCCCTTCGCCAGGAGCGTCTGCGTGACGAACTTGAGCATGACCTCCGGCCCGCAGGTGAACGCATAGGCGTTGGCGACGTCCACCTCGGCGCCGATGTTTTCCAGCAGCGTGGTCACCACGCCGACCTTCCCGGTCCATCCCTGCTCGGGGCGGTCAATCGTCACTTCCATGGAGACCTTTTCCTTCGCGGCCCACTCGTCATATTGCCGACGAAACAGCAGTTCCGCCGACTCGCGCGCCCCGTTCTTGATCACAACCTTCTTCAGGTCCCGCGTCATTGATAGAAGCTTGTAGATAAGTGCCCTCAGCGGCGCCAGACCCACCCCGCCGCCCACGAGGAGCACCTCCTTGCCCGGCAGTTTCTCCGTCGGGAACCCCTTCCCGTACGGCCCGCGGAGCGTGCACATCTGGCCCGCCGCCATCGCGTGCAGCCTTTCGGTCACGAGGCCCGTTCTCAGCACCGTCACCTCCAGGCACTTGGGCTCCAGGGGGGAACTGGAGGGCGTGAACGGCCCTTCGCCCAGGCCCGGCACGCCCAGTTGGACGAACTGACCCGCGCGAAACTCCATCGGCTCCGCGAGGTCGAAGCAGAACGTCTTGATGGTCGGCGTTTCGTCAACGACGCGCGCCAGTCTCGCCAGCACCGGCGCGTACGGATTGGCTTCAACGGCTTTTGGCACCCGTCAACTCCTTCAGGAGGTCGCGCAGGTCGAGTTTGCCGAAACACGCCTCGATGCACCGCCCGCATCCCACGCAGCCTAAAAGCCCGTACTGCTGCGGGCTGAAGCAGAACTTGTGGAGGACGCGGTTGGCGAATCGCGACGCCAGATGCGGGCGCGGCGTCGGCTTCGCGCCCGCCGGCCCCGCCATCCGCGAATAGTCGCCCAGGAGACACGAGTCCCACGTCCGCACCCGCTCGAACTTGTCCGGCCCGAGCACCTGGTCATACAGGTAGAAGCAGTGGCACGTCGGGCAGATGAACGTGCAGGCCGCGCACTCCACGCACTCCCCCGCCAGCCGCTTCCACTCCTCCGACTCCTGCTTGCCGAGCAGGATCTCCTGAATTTTCTCCGGCAGCCGCAGGCCTTCGTTTTGGCGATCCAGGTCCTCGCAGGCCTTGGCGCGGAGGCGGTCGCGCTCGGCCAATTCCTCCGCCGTCGCCTCGCGCAGGGCCCCGCCGGCCTTGTCCACGATAGCCTGGCCGCGATCGCTGCCGACCTCCAGGAGGTACCCGCCCGCGAGGGGGGTGATGTTGAGGTCGAAGCCGGCCTCGGCCCAGGGTTTGCCGCCCAGCGCGGTGCAGAAACAGTTCTCGTGGACCTTGACGCAATCCACCGTGATGAGGATTTCGTCTCGGCGGCGGGCCTCGTAGAACGGGTCGCGGAAGTCCCCCTCGCGGAACACCTTATCGAGATATACAATAGCCTGTAGGTCGCACCCGCGCAGGCCGACGAGCACTCGCTCGCCGCACGCCGGGCACGAGGCGGCCGGGTCGGCGCCCCCCGAATCGTACGCGGCCACGCGTTCCTTGGCCGGCTGGAGGAGCGCCTTCGGGCTGGCGCTGGGACGGGCGTCGCGGAACGCCAGTTCCGCCCCTTCCGTCTTGCGGAGATTCGAGTACGCGGGACCTTTTTCGCGGCGGACCGTCGCGTAGACGTCGGCCGCCTCGAGCGACAAAAGCAGATCCAGGAGCGCCTGCTCGTCGCACCAGTACATCTTCCGCACTCCGGGCCTCCTTCCAAGAGGTGCCATGGAACCCGTTGTGCCTGCGCGCCTTGGTGGAGAACCCACGTCCGGGCCGCGCCCCTTCACCGGTTGAAAGGAACCGCTCTCGGTGTCTGCCGAAGCGTAGGGCACGAGGCGACGCGGTGTCAACCGAAAAGTGAAATTTTTCTCAAGGTCCGCGCCATTCGCGCGGTTGTGCCGGATTCACGACCCCTGGACCGGCACCCACTGCCGGTTGACGGCTCCCACCACCTGGCAGCCCCGGAAAATTAGGGACAGGCACCTATTTTCTCCAAAAATAGGTGCCTGTCCCTAATTTTCAAGTCAGTGGCGTGGCGGGCGGCGGACGCTACAATGGCCACGGTCCAAAGAGACAAAGAGGAAAATCGCCCGATGCGTTCTTTCGACTTGCTCATCCCGGTGAGGCATTTCGAGGCTGCGAGCGGCGTCTTTCGCGTGCCGGAGGCGGCGACGCTCTCGGGCGCAGCACCGGCCGACGCCCTGCCCCTCGGCCAACTCGCCGACGACCTTCGGGAGTTCGGCGTCCGCGCGCGGGTCCTGGGCGAAGGCGAAGCCGCCGACGTCCGCATCCGCCGCGATCCTTCGGTCGCCGGGCCGGAAGCCTACGAGATGACGGTCGGCCCCGGCGGCGTGGAGATTCGCGCCTCCGCCGACGCAGGCGCTTACTACGCCGTCCAGACGCTGCGCGACCTCGTGGCGCTCCACGGCCGGGAGGTCCCCGCGTGCGTCATCCGCGATGCGCCGGACTTTGCCCGCCGCGGCGTCTATCACGATTGTTCGCGCGGCAAAGTGCCGCGGCTGGAAACCCTCAAGGCCCTGGTCGAGCAACTCGCGCGATGGAAAACGAACGAACTCCAACTTTACGTCGAGAACGTTTTCCGCTTTGCGCGCCATCCGGCCATCGGCACGGGATACAGTCCCTTCACGGCCGATGATTTCCGCGCGCTGGCGGACCATTGCCGGCGGCATCACGTGCGGCTGGTCGGGTCGCTCGCCAGTTTCGGGCACATGGAAAAAATCCTCGCCCTGCCGGAGTACCAGCATCTCGGGGAACTGGCGGGCTACCGCGGTTGGCCGGGCGGGACGACACTCTGCCCGACCGACCCGCGCAGCATCGCATTGCTCGCCGACCTCTATGCCGAGTTCGTGCCGCTCCTCAAGGCCAGCGACTTCAACGCCTGTTGCGACGAGACGTGGGAACTCGGACGAGGACGCTCCAAGCCGGAGGCCGAGCGCCTCGGCGTCGGCCGCGTGTACCTGGAGTTCTTCAAGAAAGTCCACGCCCTGTGCGCCAAATACGGCAAGCGCATGAACGCCTGGGCCGACATCGTCCTGGAGCATCCCGAGACGCTTGCGGAAATCCCGCGCGACGTCTGCCTCCTGAACTGGGACTATCACCCCGAGGGGAATCGCATCGGACGAACTCGCGAGATCCTCGATGCGGGCCTCGCAGCGCTGGTTTGCCCCGGCACGAACGCGTGGAACAGCCACGGCTGTCGCCTCGCGATGGGGATGGAGAACATCGCCCGCTTCGCCGAGGAGGAGCGCGCCTCGCGCGTCGAAGGGCTCCTCAACACCGACTGGGGCGACGGCGGCCACCGCAACCCGCTGGCCGTCAGCCTCCACAACCTCGCCTATGGGGCGGCCCACGCGTGGCATCACGGCGGCGTGCGCGACGAAGGATTCACGGAGCGTTTCTGCCGACTGGCGCTTGGCGAGAAATCCCCCGCCCTGGCCGACGCCATCCGGATTCTTGGCGGGGCGCACGAGGCGCTCGATCTGGGCTACGCGAACTCGACGCCGCTCTATACGACATTCCTCGGGCCGCTCGAAGCGTATCTTGCGCCGGATAGCGCGGGCGGCCGGGCGCTGGACGCCGTCGCGCCCGAGGCGATTGTGCGCCATGCCGAACGGCTCGATGCGCTTCGCTGGCCGACGGCAGCGTCCCGGCGCGCCGGGACCGACCCGTTCCTCGCCGCAACGCTGGAGGAATACGCGCTTGCGGCGCGGATGGACGCGCTGGCCTGCCGGCGCGCTCGGGTCCTGAAAGAATTGCGGGCGGAAAAGTCGCCGGCCGGCGCGGACGT
>Ga0307380_10000409_pt1 | contig 69089 bp, 48 predicted proteins | sample UN3MG_FD_202239 | JGI IMG/M metagenome (GOLD analysis project Ga0307380, IMG submission 202239) | Soil microbial communities from Risofladan, Vaasa, Finland - UN-3 | ecosystem: Environmental > Terrestrial > Soil > Coastal area > Acid sulfate soil | place: Finland: Risofladan, Vaasa | collected... | reverse complement strand
TCCGCCACGCCCTGCGGGCGTTGGGTCAGCTGCGGGATTGGGGGTGCCCGCGATAGTATCGCGCAACTGGCTTTTCCGACCGAAGGAGATTACACGCACCCCGCGTTCAACCGCGCGTTGACTTCAGACGGTCACCGCGCCATAATCAGGGCAAGGGCCGCCACCTGAGCATCGAGGATGGGTCATGGGTCTCGAAGAAAAGCTCCAGGCGCTGCGGGGAGCCGTTCGGACGATCGGGTCAGTGGCCGTCGCCTTCTCGGGCGGCGTGGACAGCAGTCTGCTGCTGAAGGTGGCCGCCGAGGAGCTGGGCGAGAAGGCCGTGGCCATCACGGCCCGGGCCGAAATCTACCCCCATCGGGAGATCGAGGAGGCGGTCGAACTGGCCCGGGGCCTCGGCGTGCGACACGTCTTCGTCGAGCCGGCGCCCCTCACGCTCCCTGAGTTCGTCGCCAACCCGCCCGAGCGCTGCTACCACTGCAAGCTCGCCGTCTTCCGCCTGATCCTCGCGAAGGCCAAGGACTTGGGCATCACGGTCGTGGCCGACGGCGCCAACGCCGACGACGCGGCCGACTGGCGGCCAGGCACCCGCGCGACCGCCGAGCTGGGCGTCCGCTCCCCCCTCAAGGAGGCGGGCCTCACCAAGGCCGAAATCCGCGAGCTCTCCCGCCGCTTCGGCCTCCCCACCGCCGACCTGCCATCTCGCGCGTGTCTTGCATCTCGAGTACCCTATGGTACACCCATTGACCCCGAGACGCTTCGCCGGATTGACCAGGCCGAGGCGGCGCTCGAGGCCCTCGGCTTCGGCGGCCTCCGCGTCCGCCACCACGGCACCATCGCCCGCATCGAGCTGCGGCCCGACGACATCGCCCGCGCCGCCGAGCCGGCCCTCCGCGCTCGAATCGTCGCGGAACTCAAGGCCGTCGGCTACCAATACGTCGCGCTCGACCTCGAAGGCTACCGCACCGGCAGCCTCAACGAAGTCCTACCCAGGTAGAGACTCGAGGGGACAACAATGACTGAGCGACAGGTCGGCAAGACTCTTCTCCGCCTCGTCCAGGGCGACATCACGACTCAGAAGGTGGACGCGATTGTCAACGCGGCCAACCCCTCGCTGATGGGCGGCGGGGGCGTGGACGGGGCGATCCATCGAGTGGGCGGCCCGACCATCAAGGAGGAGTGCAAAATCATCGTCTCCTGGAAGGGCCGCCTGCCCACCGGCGAGGCGGTGATCACCAGCGCGGGGCGCCTCCCGGCGAAGTTCGTCGTCCACACCGTCGGCCCCGTCTGGCATGGCGGCAACGCCAATGAGGATGCTCTGCTCGCAAATGCTTACCGCAACAGCCTTTCCGTCGCGGCCGAGCACAAGTGCCGCAGCGTCGCCTTCCCAAGCATCAGCACGGGCGCCTACGGCTTCCCCATCGCCCGAGCGGCCCGGATCGCACTGAGCACCCTCGTCGCCCAGATCCCAGCCCATGACTTCGACGAGGTCAGCATCGTCCTCTTCCTGCCCGACGACCTACGCGTCTACTCGACCGCCCTCGACCAAATCGCGTGAGCATCCCCCGCGTTCGCGCGCGGAATCACGCTCATTCGCCGCGCCCAGCGCGCGCATATTTCCATGCCCACATACCGTCCTTCTGGATTGCCATCCCCTCCGTACTTCCTCCAATGGTGCGCGCTCTCGATGATGGAGCGAGGGCAGGGCGACTTCCATCAAGGGCAGGGCGAATCTCCAAGAGCCTGCCGCTACAGCATTTGCAGAACACAGCGTCTCGGGTACAGGATGGTGCGCCCGCCCATTGCCCAGCAACCTTGAGCGCGCGAAGACGATATTTGAATAGCGCTCGAAAAGGGCTTGACAAATATACCGTGAGTATGGTATTAGCATTCCTCAGGCTTTCTTTCGATGCTCTATCGGCGCTGTTAGCCGAGATGCGCAGCAGGCTGAGAGGGCCTCCCCGACCCCCAGCCCCGCATCTTGGAGGTTCCCCGAGTGCCGTTCTTTGGTCAATACACCCAGCGGCTGGACGGCGCCCACCGCGTCGCCCTGCCGCAGGCATTCCGTCGAGCCATGGGCGCGGCGGAACTCAAGAAGGGTCTGGTACTTACACGCGGCTTCGACGGCTGCATCTGGGCCTTCCCCCAGGGCGGCTGGCAGGCCGCGGTCGGCGAAATCTGCCGCTCGTGCTTCGCCGGTCTCGACGCCCGAATGCTCGAACGGCTCTTCGTCGGAGGAGCCGTTCAGGTGGCCGTGGACGCCCAGGGCCGTTTCCAGCTCCCCGAGCTTCTCGGCGGGCGGGCGGGCGTCAACGGCCAGGTGCTCCTCATCGGCGTCGGCGCCCGCATCGAGCTCTGGGCGCCTGCCCGCTGGCAGGCCATCGAGGGCGAGGCAGCGGGCCGCTACGAGGAGTTGGCCGACGCCGCCGGCGTCCGATAGGTCCGGAGCGTCCGATCTCATTAGCTGGTCAGCACTTGCGTCCCCGGCCTCCCCGCGCGGAAGGTGACAGGCCATGCCCGCAGAGAAGTCCAAGCGCATCGTCTTCGAGGCCACGCCCGACCTGATGGTCACGCTGGAGGAGACCGCCGCCAGCCTGGGCACGACCAAGATCGGCACCCTCCGACTCGCCGTCGCCATCCTCAGCGAGGTCGTGCGCCAGGCCGCCCACGGCGGCCGCCTCATCCTCCGCGAGCCCGACGGCCACGATCGCGAGCTCTGGCTCCCCCAGATCACTCGCTGCGACCCGCCCTCGTCCTGAGCCTTGGCCCCTTTGCATCCTGGGGCGGCGCGTGCTACGATTGCCGCCTGCGAGCGGGTGCTTGGGGCGCGAGTTTCGTGGTGTAAGGAGCAACGCGATGGGTAGGAAGAGGAATGCCTGGACGAGCCGCGCGTTTCTCGGCGCCTTCATTGTTCTCACGTCGCTGTGCTGGTGCCCCTGGGCCTACGGGACACTGGCGGGGCGTGTGTTGGGGATCCCGACGTGGGCGGTGGTGGCCTACGGCGTGGCCGCGGCTCTTTTCGTGCTGGAATGGGTCTACCTGTTCTGCTCGGGCCTGGCGGTGAGCGATGAGGAGCTCCCGGCTATCGTCTCGGAGCTGAAGGCGGCAGCCGACGACGCCGCTCCTGCGAAGGAGGGCGCCCGGTGCTAGAGATCGGCATCATCACAGCCATCTGCCTGGCCTCGGTGCTCGTCAGCTATGCGGCGTTCCGCCGGGGGGCGGCGCGGAGCGCGGACGACTATTTCGTGGCCGGGTCGAGCCTGGGCTACCTGGTCCTCATCTTCAGCCTGCTCGCGTCGTTCGTCAGCGCCTTCGCGATGTTCGGCATCTCCGGCATGGCGTACCGCCTGGGGTTCGGCGCGCTGTTCGTCCTCACGGTGAATCTCATCCCCCTGGGGTTCCTGTGGTACTTCCTGCACCGCAAGACGTTGCTGATCGGCCGGGCGCGGAAATGGATGTCCATGGGGGCGCCCTTCGGCGACCGCTACGGCACCACGATGCGCGCGATCATCCCCATCGTCGTGCTCGTGGCGTCCATCCCCTACCTGGTGGCGCAGGTGCAGGGCATTGGCATCATGATCGAGACGATGAGCGGCCATCGCGTGCCGTATGAGGTCGGGCTGTTCTTCGCCCCTGCGTTCGTCGCGCTCTACCTGATTCTGGGCGGCATGCGGGGCGCGGCCTGGGTGAACACGGTGCAGGGCATCTTCTTCACGGTGATGGTCTTCGTGCTGTTCTTCGCGGTGATGAACGAGAACGGCGGGTTCGGGCCGACGATGGACCTGGTGCAGCAGAAGCATCCCGAGTTGTTCAAGCTCGCCGCGCAGGGCGGCAAGGCCTGGAGCTACCCGATGATCTTCGGCCTCGCCTCGGCCATGTGCCTGGGGTGCGTGTGCTTCCCGCAGCCGTACATGCACGCCTATTCGAGCAGGTCGGCCAAGGGCTTCAAGGTGATGATCCTCGTCTTTGGCGCGATCTGCGTCGTGGTCATCAGCATGACCACAATGGTCGGCATCTCGGGGCGGCTGCTCGCGCCCGGCCTGAAGGGCCTGGAGGCCGACAGAGTCTTCGGCCTGGCGGCGGGGAAGACGCTGCCCAACTGGGCGGCTGCCCTGGCCGTGGCCGGCGCCTTCACCGCCGCCATGACCACGGTCATCAGCGTGGTGTTCGGCAACGCGTCGAACCTGGCCAACGACCTCTACAAGCTCGTCCGGCCGCAGGCGGACACGAAGGAGCTGGTGCGGCTGGGACGGTTCTGCATCGCGGGCATCGTGGCCGTGTGCGTGCTCATCGCCTGGATCCCGAACATCCCCGTGGCCGACCTGGCCATCATCGCGTTCGGCATCATGGCGGTGACCATCTTCCCGCTCTGGGGCGCCTACTATTGGCGGCGGGCCACCCGCTTCGGGGCCATCGCCTCCACGCTCACCGGGGTGGCCATGAACCTGGCCTTCCTGGTGTGGGGCCTGGCGAACGGCACCGGCATGCTCCTGACGCCGCAGCCCTTCCTGCTGCACCTCAACGGCTTCCTCGTCTCCTTCATCGTTGCGGGGGTCGTCTTCTTCGGCGTCTCGCTGGCCACGAAGCCGGGCGCGGCCGAGCGCAAGAGCCTCGCCCTCTTCTTCCATCCCTCGCTCGACTGATGCCTTGCAGCCCTTCGGGCGGCCGGCCAGCGGCAGGACGGGCGTTTGGCCAGAGAGGCCAATAGCTCGCAGGAGCCGCGTTTGCACGCGCGGGGCGGGGGCGGTAGAATGCGTGCTTCACGGTGGCCACGGGGGCCGCCGAATGGGCGGGAGAACTGGAGTTGTGCGATGAGAGTGAAGACGAGTCGCCGGGGATTTCTGAAGGCGTCGGTGGCCGTGGGGGCAGGGGTGCTGGGGGCACCCTATGTGCTGTCGGCCGAGGCGAAGAAGGAGAAGGTGAAGATGGCCGTGGTCGGCGCCGGCGGCCAGGGCGGAGCAGGAATGGGCACCGCCCGCGGCCAACAACTCGTGGCGGTGTGCGACGTGGACCTCAAGCGCGTGGGGAAGCGGCTCGACGAGGCGAAGAAGCAGTTCCCCGATCTGAAGGTGTACTCGGACTACCGCGAGATGTTCGATAAGGAGAAGGGCCTCGAGGCGGTGTGGGTGGCGACGCCCGACCACAATCACTTCCCGGCGTCCATCCGCGCGCTGGAGGCGGGGGCGGGGGTGTACTGCGAGAAGCCGCTGACGCACGACCTGTGGGAGGCCCGCAGGCTGCGCGAGGTGGCCACGGCCAAGAAGCTGCCCACGCAGATGGGCAACCAGGGGCATTCGAGCGAGACGATCCGCCTGATCTGCGAGTACATCTGGGCGGGGGCGCTGGGCGACGTGACGAAGCTGCACTGCGTGTCGAATCGCAGCTTCGGGGCGAACAAGCGGCCGCCCTCGAAGCCCGTGCCCGAGGGGCTGGACTGGCAGAGCTGGATCGGCCCCGCGCCGTTCCGCGACTACCACGACGGCCTCCACGCCTTCAGTTGGCGCGGCTGGCTGGACTTCGGCACGGGGTCGCTGGGCGACATGGCGTGCCACACGATTGACGGGGCGGTGTGGGCGCTGAAGCTGGGCGAGGCGGAGACGATCGAGGTGGTGGCCGAGGAGGGCGGGGTGACCGAGGAGGGCTTCACGGGCCACGCGCGCATCGTCTATCGCTTCCCCGCGCGGGGCAAGATGCCGCCGGTGGAGATGACGTGGTGGAACGGCGGCGGCAAGCACCTGCCGCCGCGGCCCGAGTGCCTGGAGAAGGAGCGGCGCCAGCTCGGCGAGGGCACCTACTACTACGGCACGAAGGGGATGATGGAGTCGGGCAGCCACTGCGGGGGCACGCGGCTGATCCCCGAGACGTTCCAGAAGGCGAACAAGAAGCCCGAGCAGGTGATCCCAAGGGTGCCTGGGCACTCGGGCGACTGGCTGCGGGCGATCAGGGAGCCGGGGGCGCCGGCGCCGAGCTCGAACTTCGGGTATTCGGCCCGCCTCACCGAGATCGTGCTGCTCGGCACCGTGGCGCTGCGGTGCGCGGGCGAGAAGCTGGTGTACGACATGAAGGAAGGGAAGTTCACAAACAGCGCGAAGGCGAACGGCTTCGTGAAGCGCGAGCCGCGCAAGGGCTACGAGTTCGGCTACAGCGGGTGAGGCGCCATGGGGCCTGTGGGCCCTATCGCTGAAGGGGCAGCCAGCGGAGCACGTGCTGGATCTGGTCGTCCCAGTGCTTCCACTGGTGGTCGCCGGGGCCATCGGTGTAGGTGAGGTCGAGGCCCAGGCGGCGGGCGTGGTCGCGGAAGGCGAGGTTGCCGGGGTAGAGGAAGTCCTCGGTGCCGCACCACTGGAAGAGGCGGGGCTTGGGGCCGGCCGAGCGGGCGAGGGCCTCGGCGAGGTGGAGGAGGTCGTTCGCGCTGCCGCGGAAGCGGGTGAGGTCGCCGAAGATATTGGCCATCTCGGGGCCGCGGGAGGGGTCGTTTTCGAGGAGGGTGGCCATGTCGAGGGCCCCGGAGAGGCTGGCCGCGGCGGCGTAGCGGCGGGGGCAGCGCAGCGCGAGCTTGAAGGCGCCGTAGCCGCCCATCGAGAGGCCGGCGACGAAGGTGTCGTCGCGCCGGGCCGAGAGGGGGAAGAGGCGGCGGCAGAGGGCGGGCAATTCCTCCGAGATGAAGGTCCAGTAGCGCAGGCCGCGGGCCATGTCGGTGTAGAAGCTGCGGCCGACGGCGGGCATGACGACGGCGAGGGGCAGGTCGGCCACGTGGCGCTCGATGCTCGTGCGCCGCTGCCAGATCGTGTGGTCGTCGGAGAGGCCGTGGAGCAGGTAGAGCGTGGGGAAGCGCCGTCGCGCGGGCGCCTGGGGCAGAATCACGTCCATCGAGCACGAGAGCTGAAGCACGTCGGAGAAAAAGTCGCAGTGCAGTAGTGCCATAGGAACGGCTCCTCTCAGGTGAGTTGGTATCATAGCAGGAGCGGGCGATTGAAATCCATTGGGAAATCGGGATAATAGGGGTCAGGTGGGGCAGGGTGTGCATGGCCGGATTCCGCCGAAGGAGGCAGGGATGGTGCGAGGGGCGCTTGGATGCCTGTGGGTGGCCGTGGCATGCCTCGCCGCGGCGGGGGAGGGGACGGGGAAGATCGCGGGGACGCTTTCGCCGGCGGGCCGCGCGGTGAAGGTGGGGGTCGTCGAGCGAATCCCCGCCAGCATCATGAAGCTCAACGACAAGCTGCACTGGGGCAAGGTGGACCCGAAGACGGGGGAATACGCCGTCGAGGGGCTGGCCCCGGGCAAGTACGATTTCGTGGTCGAGACGGCCGAGGGGCGGATCGAGGGGGTCGAGCTGAGCGTGCTCGGCGAGGAGAACGAGCCGACGTACGACCTGAACCTGGGCACGGGCGAGCTGAAGGTGCAGCGCTTCGACGAGAAGACGCTACTCGCCGACCCCGACGAGGCCATGACGCCCGAGGAGCGGAGCAAGCGGCTCCGTCGGGCGCTGCGCATCGAGAAGCTCGAGGACCACCTGAAGAAGCTCATGACCGTGGCACAGTTCATGGACACCAATCGCCCGCTCTACGTCCACGGGACGCCGAAGCGTGCGGTGGTGCTGATGGAGCTGGCGCGGAAGAGCGCGTTCTACGCGGACAAGGGGGGCGAGGTGATCTGGCGGGTCGAGACCTATCCGTACCTCTGGATGGGCGACGTGTGGCACAAGCCGAACAAGGGGCTGCGCGTGCTCCAGCGGCTGCGCCTCGACGGCCGCGAGTTCGCCAGGATGGGCTACGTCTACGACCCCGCCCTCGGCGCCATCGCCGTGAAGGCGGGCGAGACGACGAAGCTGGACTACGCCGTGCCCGAGACGCTGCCCGCGAGCCTGGGCAAAGTGCCAGAGAAGAGCGGGAAGTGAAGACGCGTGACGCGTGAGAGAGAGAAGAGCAGACACGGGTCCCATAGGTCCCATGGGTCCGATGGGTCCCATTGCTTGAGAGAGATATGGCGCAGCAGCGGACACAAGCGACGGACGGCGACGGGGGCGACGGCCTCTGGGGCCGCCTGCGCGAGAAGCTGGTGGACTTCCTCGACGTGGCGCCCACGGCGATCGCGCGCGCGGTGAACCACGCGCTGAAGTTCCTGATGCGCGGGAGCCGCATCCAGCGCACGTTCCGGGAGCTCCAGCCGTTCGTCGAGGAGATCAACCGCCTCGAGGCGGACATGCTCCGCCTCGACGACGATGCGCTGCGGGGGAAGACCGAGGAGTTCCGCCTGCGCCTGAGGCTCGGCAAGGCGCTGGGCGAGCTGGAGGCCCGCGACATTCCCGACTGGCCGGGCCTGTGCGCCCGCCTGCGCAAGGACGGCGCCGCGCCGGCGCCCGAGGAGGCCGCCGACGCCCCGAAGCCGCGCCGCAGCGGCAAGCAGATCTGGGATCTCGTGCCGGCCGACCTCCGCGCGGCCCTGGCCGGCGACGCGCCCCGAGAGCACGCCGCGCGCCTGGTGAGCGAGCTGAACGAGCTGGCGCGGACCCACGACTTCTTCCGCGACGCGGACATGGCGACCTTCACCTTCACCCCGGCCGAGGGCGACCCGCTGGCCTTCGGGCGGCACGCGGTGTGCCAGGAGCACATGCAGCGGCTCAACCGCCTGCTGCTGCGCGACTACCTGGCCCAGGGCAAGACGAGGGGCCAGGGGGAGACGCTCGATGCCCTCATGCCCGAGGCATTCGCCGTGGCCCGCGAGGCGGCCGACAGGCGGATCGGCATGTGCAGCGTCTTCTACCGCGCCTTCGGCTTCAAGACGAAGCGCGAGGGCGAGGACCGCTGGGACCCGAAGCACCTCGAGCTGTTCGACGAGGGGCTGGCGCGGGTGGACGCCGCCGCCGAAGCCGGCGGCCTGCCCCGCCTGGATAGCAAGGCCGACGACGATCTGGGGGACCTCACCGCCGAACTCGTCCGCCTCGAGGAAGAGGCCGACCGGGCAGCCGACGCGGCAGACACCGCCAAGGCCCGGCGCCGCGCCGCGGCGCGCCTCGACCTCGAGCAGGTCGAAAACGAGGCCGACAGCGCGCGCCACCGCGCCACCACCGCCCGACAGAACCTGGACCCCCCGGCGGCCGAGCTGGCTCGCGTCGCCGACGGCGATGCCCACGCCCGCCAGGGCTTCGCCGACGCCCTGAGGCGCCAGGGCGACGTGGCGGGCGACCGCGATCTCCTCGCGGCGCGGGCCGAGGCGGCGCGCGAAGAGGCCGCGAACGCCCGCGAGTTCCTGCGCCGGACGAAGGACCCCGAGCGAAAGGTCACGGCGGAGGACGAGCTGAAGCGCCTGGAGGCCGGGCGCGAGGCGGCCCGCCAGGCGCTCTTCGACGCCCAGGCGTGCGGACAGGTGCTGGCCGAGCTGAAGCCCCTGCTCGCCGCTCTGCCCGGCTTCGGGGTCGTCGGCGAAGCCGTCAAGCGCCGCGAGGCCGCCGCCGCCCGGGTGGCGGACCTCGAGGACCGCGCGGCCAAGGCCCGCGAGGCCGGCGACGACGCCACAAGCATCGAGCGCGAGGCGGCCTACGCTCGCGCGCAGCGCGAGCTGCTGGGCAAGGCGGTGCCCCTGCTCTCCCACGTGCGCGCCCAGCCACAGGCCCTCGAGGAGGCCGAGCGCCTCCAGGCCCTCGCCGACAGCCTCCCTGACGTCGAGCGGCGGGCCAGAGAGGCGGAGACGGCGGCCGCACAGAGGCGCAAACGGGACGACACACGGGGGCCGGACCCCGAGTTCGAGCAGGCGGAGAAGGAGCTGACGCAGGCGCGTGCCGCGCGCGACGTCGTCGCGAATCTCGCGCCACTCGTCGACGCGGCGCGGCGGCACCCGCACGGGGCCGAGGAGGCGGGCGAGCTGGGGCGGCTGGCCGACGACCTGGCGCACCTGCTCGCGGAGGCCGAAGGCGCCCTGACGGCGGCCCAGGCCGAGGCGGACCGCGCGCCGCAGCGGCGCGCCGAGGAAGCGGGCGACCACGGCCGCGGCAAGGGCGCGCCCCGCAAGGGCGACGAGGATCCCGTGGAAGCGGCCGCGCAGCGCGTGGCCGAGGCCCGGGCGCGGCGCGACTCGCTGGCCGAGCTGGCGCCCCTGGCCGCCGATGCGGCCCGTGCCAGCCGAAGCCTCGAGGAGACCAGGACACGCCTGGCCGCCGGCGCGGGCGGCGCGGCCGCCCTGGCCGCGCTCGAGGAGCTCCACCGCCTGGAGATCGAGGCGGAGCGGGCGCGGCAGGCCGCCGAGGTGGCCCGCGCGATGCTGGACGACGAGCGGGCGCCCGAGGTGGAGAAGGCCCGCCGCGCGCGCCAGAAGGCCGACGCCAAGCGCCGCGAGTTCCACGAGCTGGCCGCCCAGCGGGTGGGCCGCAAGGCCGCGCGCGGCCGGGACGCGCGGCTCGTGCAGGCCGAGCAGGACATGCGGCGGCTGGACAAGGTGGCGGCCGACACGCGGAAGAGCGCCGACGAGGCCCGCAGCCGCCCCGGCGCCGACCCGGCCGAGTTCGAGGCCCTGGACGCCGAGGCGCTGCGCGCCCACCGCGAGGCGCAGCGGGCGCGGCGCGAGTTCTCCGCCGCCCTCTCGCGCCTCCAGGCCGCCGCCGCCGCCAGCGCCGACGTGATGAGCACCGCGATGCGCGCGCAACAGCTCGACAACGAGGCCGACCGCGCGGAGGCCGAGCTGGACGCGGCCCGCGAGCGCCCCGACGCGGCGCCCGAGGAGCTCGAGGAGCTCCAGGCCGCGGCCAACCGCGCGCGGCTGCGCTCGGTGGACGCCCGGCAGCTCGCCAACGCCGCCCTCCGGCCCCGCCTCGCCAAGGTCGGAGGGCCCGAGATCGCCAGGCTCATGTTCCCCGCCTCGTTCTACAACGAGATCCGCGACCGCTGCCCCGACTGCCGCCCCCCCTTCCGCATGCGCCCGTTCGATGTCCAGCTCGTCGGCGGCATCGTCCTCCACCAGGGCAAGATCGCCGAAATGGTCACCGGCGAGGGCAAGACCCTCGTCGCCACGCTGCCCGCCTACCTCAACGCGCTCGGCGGCACTCACATCCACATCGTCACCGTCAACGACTACCTGGCCGAGCGCGACCGCTACTGGAACGGCCCGATGTTCGAGGCCCTCGGCGTCAGCGTCGGCCTCATCCTCACCGCGATGGAGTCGGTCGAGCGCCAGCCCGAGTACGCCGCCAGCATCACCTACGGCACGAACAACGAGTTCGGCTTCGACTACCTGCGCGACAACATGAAGGACAACGCGGAGACGCAGGTGCAGGGGCCGCTGGACTTCGCGATCGTGGACGAGGTGGACAACATTCTGGTTGACGAGGCGCGCACGCCGCTGATCATCAGCGGCCCGGCCGAGGGGTCGATCGAGCGCTACGAGGTGTCGCACCGGCTGGTGAGCCGGCTCACGGGCTTCGACGCCCAGCGCCTGCCCCGCGGCGAGCCCGAGCAGCGCGAGGAGTTCCTCCGCAACTACGACTACACGTTCAACCGCAAGGACCATTCGGTGGGCCTCACGGAGCGCGGGATCAAGAACGCCCAGCGCTTCCTGGGGGTCGAGAGCCTGTACCACGGGCGGAACGCCGACTGGCCGCCCTACATCGAGGCCGCGCTCAAGGCCAAGGAGCTGTACAAGCGCGATGTCGAGTACGCCGTGATGGACGGCGAGGTGATCATCATCGACGAGTTCACGGGCCGCCTGATGCCCGGCCGCCGATGGAGCGACGGGCTGCACCAGGCCGTCGAGGCCAAGGAGGCCGCGCGCGACCGCACGGTGCGCGTCCGCGAGGAGAACCAGACCCTCGCCACGATCACGCTCCAGAACTACTTCCGCCTCTACAAGAAGATCGCCGGCATGACCGGCACGGCGCTCAGCGAGGCGGGCGAGTTCATGAAAATCTACAAGCTCGACGTCATGCGCATCCGCACGAACCGGCCGCTGCGGCGCACGGCGTGCCACGACCTCGTCTACGGCCTGGAGGACGAGAAGTGGGCGGCGGTGGTGGACGAGATCGCGCTGGTGAGCCGCATCGGGCGGCCGATCCTGGTCGGCACCATCTCGGTCGAGAAGTCCGAGAAGCTGGGCGCGCTCCTCGAGCGCCGCGGCATCAAGCACGAGGTGCTCAACGCCAAGAACCACGAGAAGGAGGCCGGCATCGTCGCCATGGCCGGCTGCTTCGGCGCCGTCACGGTGGCCACGAACATGGCCGGCCGCGGCACCGACATCGTGCTCGGCCCCTGCTCGCCCGCCGAGGTGCTGGCCCGCTGGCAGGAGCACGACCTGGCGCCGCGCGACCTGCCGCCCGAGCTGACGCTGAGCCCCGGCCTCGACCCGCACGAGTTCCAGCGCCGCCGCGAGGCCATCCAGCCGCGCCTCGAGCGCCACTGGTTCGACGCCTGGGGCCTCCGCAAGAAGGGCGAGGCCGACCCCTCCGACGCCGAGATCCACCGCCGCCTCCTCGCCTACTGGAAGGAGCGCGGCATGGCCCCCATGATGCTGGCCAACAGCATCGCCGAGCTGGGCGGCCTGCACATCGTGGGCACCGAGCGCCACGAGGCCCGCCGCATAGACAACCAGCTCCGCGGCCGCGCCGGCCGCCAGGGCGACCCCGGCTCCTCCCGCTTCTTCGTCAGCCTCGAAGACGAGCTGATGCGCATCTTCATGGCCGAGTGGGTCCGCCGCTTCATGCTCCGCGCCGGCCTCGGCAACGGCGAGCCGATCGAGAGCGGCATGGTCAGCCGCAGCATCGAGCGCGCCCAGAAAAAGGTCGAAGAGCACAACTTCGAGGCCCGCAAACACGTCCTCGAATACGACGAGGTGATGGACGAGCAGCGCAAGCTCATCTACAGCCAGCGCCAGGAGGTGCTCGAGGGCGGCGGGCGCCGCGACCCGGCCGACACCCTGCGGCGCGCGGTCCGCCGGTTCCTCGCCCCCGGCCTCCAGCCGCCCTCCCGCGAGCTGCCGCCGCGCGTCGTCGCGCGCCTCCGGGCGTTCGCCGTCGCCCTCGGCGCCGACCTGACGCCACAGGAGTGGGAGGCCACCGGCCGCAGCGGCCTGGCCGACCTCCTCGTCGCCAAGGCCAAAGGCCCTCTGGCCAACGGCTTCGCCCCACAACTCGTGCGCGCATGGGCCGAGCGGGTGGTGGACGACTGCCGCGCCGCGGCGGCAGGCCGCGCCCGCGCCGGCCTCGCCGCCTGGCCCGAGCTGTGGGACCTGCCGCGCACCGTCCGCTGGGCCGAGGGCCTCGGCGCCGCGTGCACCCTCGCCACGATCAGCGGCATCGTCCGCGACCGCATCGCCGGCGTCGTCGCCCGGGCCGCGGGCCAGCAGCATGCGGACGCCGACCGCGACGAGTTCCTCCACCGCTGGTTCGTGCTCGGCTACGAGCAGGACCCGCTGCTGTTCGGCGACACCCTGCGGTGGGAGATCAAGACCTTCCACGAGTGGCTCGACGCGATGGGCGTGGGCGAGGCGGCCGGCCACAGCCGCGTGGCGGGCACCAGCCCCGACGAGCTGCGCAAGCGCTGGCTCGACGCGGCCGGCAAGACGTTTGGCGGCCAGGCCGCCGGCGACGCCGCGGCCGACCTGGCCCGCCGCGCCGCGCGCCTCTACCTCGGCTCCCCCGCCTTCCTGCGGCGGCCCGACGCCGAGCGCGTCGCCGTGTGGGCCGAGCGGCGCCTGGGCGTCCGGGTGGGTCCGCGGGACATCGAGGCAACCTTCGACGCCGTGGCCGACGCCCTGGTGGCCGCCCTCGCGAAGCTTCTCGGCGAGCGCCTGGGCAAGCTGCCGCCCGCCGAGGCCCAGAGCCTGTGGGCGAAGAACGCAGCGGCCTGGCACCTCGACATGCACTTGGCCTTCCCGGGCCACGACGTGGCGGGGCTGGCCGACTTCCTGGGCACCCGCTTCCGCGCGAGCCTGGACCCCTTCGAGCTGGCGAAGAAGCCGCCCGACGAGATGGCCGAGCTCATCCGGCGGGAGGCCGCGGCGCGCGGCGACGCCGCCCCTCACGGCGAGCGCCTGGAGGGGCTCGAGGACATCGTGCTCCAGATGATTGACGGCGCCGTCGCCCGCGTGATCGAGCAGAACCTCGGCGGCGCCGCCCCCGCCGAGCGCTGCTTCGCCAGCATGGCCCAGTGGGCGCACGACCTGCGCCTGGGCGTCACCGAGGCCCAGTGGCGCGCCTGCGACGCCCAGGAGCTCTGCCTCCACTTCACCCGCGCCGCCGCCGAGGCCTACCCCGCCGACGAGCCGCAGCAGCTCGTCGAGACCCTCGTGCCGCGGTTCCTCCACAAGTGCCTCGACCTCTTCCTCGGCTCCGAGAGCTTCCGCGCGCAGCCCAGCCACGGCGGCCTGGCCACCTGGACCGTCGCCCGCTTCCCCTCCCTCGGCAACGAGGGCAAGCTCGAGGGCCAGCTCCGCCGCTTCGCCGAGAACAAGCTCAAGGACACCCGCGACCACCTCCTCCAGACCAAGCTCGACGACTACCAGCAGCGCGGCACCAGCGCCGAAGAGGCCATCCGCGAACTCGTCCCGCCCACCCTCGAGGCCTACCTGGCCCTCAACGAGGACGAGGAGCTGCCGCTGCCCGGCCTCGCCGCCTTCGCCCGCAAGGTCTTCGCCGTCAACGTCTCCCTCGAGAAGTTCGAGGAAGAGGCCGAAGGCGAGCCCAGGGCAGGCGTCCGCGTCCTCACCGAGCTGGCCCGCGCCCGCTACGAGCGCCGCGCGGTCGGCGACGTGGCCCGCGACGCCCTCGAGGGCGTCTTCGCCCTCTGCGTCCCCCCCGAGCAGTTCCCCGCACAGTGGCAGTGCGAGGCGATGGACACGTGGCTCCGCGGCGCCGGCCTCGCACTGTCGGCCAGCGCCGAGGACATCCGAGCCGAGACCCTCGCCGCCATCGAGTCCCACATCGAGCAGGCCGTGGCCGCCGCCTACGCCGAGCGGCCCGTCGAGCAGGCGAGAGCCGAGGTCGTGCGCATCGCCCTCGGCGTCTTCCTCGAGACCGACCTCGCCGAGGAGGGGCGCAACCTCATCGGCCTCGCCAACGCCGTGAACCGCAAATTCGGCGTCCCGCTCGAACCCTTCGAGCTCAGCAAGCACCGGCCCGAGGACTTCCAGCGCCTCGGCGCCCACCTGCGCGACCGCGTGCTCGAAACCTACGAGGCCCGGAAGCGCGAGCTCGGCTCCCAGCGCATGCTCTGGACCATCCGACAGCTCCTCCTCCAGACCATCGACGTCAAGTGGAAGCAACACCTCTACAACATGGACCTCCTCCGCGGAACCATCGGCTTCCGCGGCTACGGCCAGCAGGACCCCAAGGTCGAATACAAGCGCGAAGGCTACAAGATGTTCGACCTCATGACCAAGTCCATCGAGGACACGGTGACCGACTACCTGCTCAAAGTGAAGTACGAGCGGGACGAGGAGGAAGCCCGAAGCATCTGGCAGGCCGACCGCTACATCCACGAGGAGGCGGCCAGCTACCGCGAGCAGCACGAGCAGCAGCAACGGGCCGCCGAGGCCCCCGCGGCCCGGTCGGGCAAGCCCGTCGTCCGCGCCATCGTGAGCGGCAGGGAGCCGGGCCGCAACGACCCCTGCCCCTGCGGGAAGACAAAGGCCGACGGCAAGCCGGTCAAGTACAAGAACTGCTGCGGCCGCCGACACGTGGGCTGATTAGGAACCGACACTCCAGTTGGGGACCCGCCGTGTCCACCCGAACCCTTGCATCGCTCCTCTGCGTCCTCGCCCTCGCCGCGGCCCGCACCGCCCAGGGGATGACCGTCGTCGTCACCGCCGAGAAGGCCGACGTGCTGGTCGGCACCAAGGTCGTCGCCACCGCCGCCAAGGGCGACTCCTTCGCCGTCGTCCAGCAGCGCGACGTCTGGTACGGCGTCTACGTCAAGGTCGAGGGCAAGGACGACCCCGTCTTCGGCTGGATCCACAGCCGCAACTGCGAGGTGAAGAAGGAGCCCGGCAAGGGCGAAGACCCCCTCGAGGCCGAGGCAGAGAAGGAGTTCCAGCAGCGCAAGGCCGAGGCCGACAAGCTGACCGCCGAGGGCAAGTGGGACGAGGCGATCGCCCTCTTCGACAAGTTCCCCACCCGCTACTGGCGCACCAAGGCGGGCAAGAAAGCCATGCAATACGGCGGCGAGCTCGACACAAAGCGCCGCGCCAACCCCGAAAACCTCGAAGCCACGGCCGAAAAAGAGTTCAACAAACGCAAGGCCGACGCCGACAAGCTCGCCGCCGGTGGCAAGCTCGACGAGGCCATCCGCGTCCTGGACGGCTTCCCCGCCAGCCTGGAAAAAACCAAGTGGGCCCAGGAGGCGAAGAAGTACGCCCTCGAGCTCCAGGCCAAGGCCAGCGTCTCGATGGCCGATTTCGAGAAGAAGATCCTCGAGCTGGTGAAGGCCGACAAGTTCGACGACGCCCTCGCCGAGGTCAAGGCCATCGAGGACAAGAAGCTCCCCGGCAAGGAAGCCTACCTCAAGGCCACCCGCGCCTTCGTCGAGCTACAGAAGAAAACGGCATCGAACCCCAGCGCCCCCGTCGCCAGCGACAACGGCGTGAGCGACGTCTACGCCAACGACCCCGAGTTCGGCAAGCAGTTCTCCCGCATCCTCAACATCCGCGGCCCCGAGGGCGTCACCAGCTACCGGGTGGCCACCCGCCAGGGCGACAAGATCGTCATGGTCCAGGTCAACCTCCCCAAGCCCGCCGAGCAGATCGCCCACGGCGAGCAGCTCACGCGGGTCTACCCCTGGTCGCCAAACGTCCACTACTACCTCGCCAAGCTCTACGCCCGGGGCGGCCAGGCCGACAAGGCCCTCGCCCACTACGCCGAGGCCCGCACCCTCGACCGCGGCGCCACCATCGTCGCCCTCGACGCCTGCGTCGAGCCCGCCCGCGTCCTCGCCCGCGCCAAGAAGTTCCCCGAGGCCGTCGAGCTGCTCAACAAGGCCCTCGCCCGCAAAGCCGACGACTTCGTCGCCCTCACCACCCTCGGCCGCGTCCAACTCGCCGCCGGCAACAAGGCCGAGGCCGCCGCCGCCCTCGACAAATCCCTCAAGATCAACCCCCACCAGCCCGACGCCCGCCGCGTCCTCGCCGAGGCCAGGGGCCAGAAGCACGCCGAGCCCCCCCTCGCCAAGCTCCAGCTCACCGAGCTCGTCAAGCAGGTCGAGGAATCCTGCCTCGTCGTCGCCGCCAACCGCAGCAGCGGCAGCGGCTACGTCATCAGCTCCGACGGCCTCATCGCCACCAACTTCCACGTCATCGCCCCCGGCGGAAAGCTCCAGCTCCGCTACAAGCGCAAGGGCCAATCCGTCACCGTCCCCGACCTCCAGGTCGTCCTCCTCGACCCCGTCAGCGACATCGCCATCCTCAAGGCCGACGCCCGCGCCTTCCCCCTCAAGCCCCTCCCCCTCGGCAGCGCCAAGGACGCCGTGGCGGGCGAGGACATCGTGGTCATCGGCAACCCCGGCGGCGGCGGCCAGATCCTCGACTACACCATCACCAAGGGCATCATCAGCAACCGCGACCGCGTGTTCAACAACGTCCACTACTTCCAGACCGACGCCGCCATCAACTTTGGCAACTCCGGCGGCCCGCTCTTCAACATGCTCGGCCAGATCATCGGCATGGTCACCCTCGGCACCAACATGCAAGGCACCGGCTTCGCCCTCCACATAGACCAGGTCAAAGCCCACTTTCCCCACTGCTTCCCCGAGATGGAGTAGGCGGGGAAGCGGAAAGTGCAAAGTGTAAAGTGCAAAAGGCAAAGGGCAAAATGAGCCCGTGGGGGAACGGCCCGAGATTTTGAATTTTGCACTTTGCATTTTCCACTTTGCACTGCCTCCTCCTTGGCTGCGGCTGAAGCCCGCCGTAGGGGGAAGCGGAAAGTGCAAAGTGTAAAGTGCAAAAGGCAAAGGGCAAAATGAGCCCGTGGGGGAACGGCCCGAGATTTTGAATTTTGCACTTTGCATTTTCCACTTTGCACTGCCTCCTCCTTGGCTGCGGCTGAAGGCCCCCGTTGAGGGAGGGCGCGAAATGCAAAGGGCAAAATGTAAAGGGCAAAATGCAAAATGGCCTCGGCGGCAAGGGGCGTGAGAGTTTGAGTTTTGCACTTTGCACTTTGCATTTTCCACTTTGCATTGCCTCCCCTTCGAGTGCGGCCGAAGGCCGCCTTAGGGGGGAAGGGCAGAGGGCAAAGTGTAAAGGGCAAAACGACGCCACCCACGAACGGCGTGAGATTTTGAGCTTTGCACTTTGCATTTTCCACTTTGCATTGGCTCCGCTTCGGTTGGGGCCGAAGGGGAAGGGCGGAAGGCGAAATGCAAAGTGTAAAGGGCAAAGTGCAAAAGGCAAAATGCAGAAGGCAGAGCGCGAGACGCAAGAGGAGACGGCGATGGGGGACAAGTGTGGGCGCGAGGACTTGTCGGAGCGGATGCTACGCTTCTGCATCGCCGCGGTGAAGCTGGTGGACCGATACGCTAAGACGCCGGCGGGGCGTCACGTCAGCGGCCAGTTCCTGCGGGCATCCAGCTCCTCCGGGGCCAACTACGAGGAGGCGTGCGGCGCCGAGAGCCGCAACGACTTCGTTCACAAGCTCCAGGTCGTCCTCAAGGAACTCAAGGAATCCCGTTTCTGGCTCCGCCTCACCCTTGGCGCGTCCCTCGCCCCTGAACCGGAGGCCCGCCCCTTGCTCGACGAGTGCGATCAGCTCTGCAAGATCATCGCCAAGTCCGTCGTCACCGCCAAGTCCCGCCGCTGATCGCCCCTTCGCCGCCCGCCTCTTGCCTCACCCATTTTGCCCTTTGCCCTTTGCACTTTCCATTTTGCACTTTGCATTATCTCCGCCTCGCCTCCCGGCCCTCTTCGCCCGCGTCAAGATGCGCGCCCCCTCCGTCGCCCCCCCAGATCGCCAGACGCCACATAGCCCAGCCTGAGAGTGTCAGGAAATCCAGAATGTCCCCGCTTCCCGGTCTCAGTTGATCTCAGTGAGCTGCGTGCCGGTCGCGTCAATATACATCTGCCACTGGCCCATGCCCTTGCCCTGCTCGTTGAACAGCCTGACGTTGATCTTCCCGCCCTCAAGCGGCTGGAACGTGTACACGCTCCCATTCTTCAGACTATAGTCCTCTCCGTCCACCATGAGGTCGTTTTCGTTCGCGTTGCCCTTGGGGCGGACGCGGATGAAGCTCACCTCCCCCTCGTACGTCATCTTCCCCTTGGAGGCCTGAAGCATGTCACGCGTGATGACCGAGCCATCGAGCTTCACCAGCTCGAAATCCCAGTCCTTGCTGCCGTTCGAGCCTGACGGGCCAATGGATATGCCTCTGGTGATGGTACTCCCCGGCGGCGAAGGCGGCGGGACCACCCCCGGCGGCGAAGGCGGCGGGGGCGGGGTCTCGGGCAGAGGCGGAGCGGCCTCACCCAAGTAGCGCCCCCAGATCATGAACAGGCCATACGCGCGCTGCGGGGTGTCGGGGTTGATCTCCATGTTCCCCCAGCGCTCGACCTCTCCGCCCGTGTTCAGGACCATGATGACCCGCCCATCCCTGTCACACATGGACGTGATGTAGTTGTGCGGGGCGTCGAGCGTTCGCAGGGCGGGCCTTGCATACAGCCGGCTCACGACCTGGCCTGTCCACGCCTCCTCAGCCAACGGGTTGCTGAAGACGCCTGTGTTGTTGAGGAGGAAAGGCCCGAGAGTCGCGGCAAGGTCCGAACCCTCCTTGGGGTACGCGTGGTTCTTCAGGAAGAACGCCTCGAACCCCACGGCCATCTGCCGCAGGTTGTTGGCAGCCACGGTCACACGGCTGAGGTAACGGGTGTAAGTGAAGGCGCTGAACATGGTCCCAAGAAGCACGCCAAGGACTGCCAAGACTGTCACGACCTCGATAAGCGTCACGCCTGCGCGCCGGCTCGACCCAAGCTGCCTGACCATGTTGCTCCTCTTTGCTCCGGGGCGGAACACCGGCCCTGGTAACGGTTGGCGTGCGGGTGGCGCCCGCTCAGCCCGGGTAATCCGTGTTGCATTTAGGCGATGTAGCAGGAGGGAATAGAACGGCAGAATCACCGCGAGCCGTGCAGAGCCCTGACAATCCCCGCCTATGCACTCACCCGCCGCAATGGGTGGCGGGCAAGCCCCGGTTCTTCACAATGCTCTCATGCCTAATCCTAGTGCACCCGCAAAGTCTACCACAGTATCTGGGTAGTGTCAAGACAATCTTAGGGAATTAGCGGAATCCGCGGCAGCCCACTACGCCCTCCTTCGCCTCGCGCGGCTGCCACGTAGCCCTTTCCCAAGCGCGGCCGGCTGCGTTGGTGCCAGGTCTTTAGGGCGGCTCGGGCGGCTCGGGGGCAGACCTCAATTCTCAATTCTTGAGCCTTCAGCCGACGATCTGTGCCCCTGCCGCCAAAGGGTTCACGAAAAATTGAAAATTGAGGTCTGACCCCAAAGACCTGCCCTCTCCCTGAGGGGGGGTGGGGCGGGCCCCCAGGCCCGTGAACGCGGCAGGCCAAAGGGACCAGGGGCCATACTCGGGCCGCGTGGCTCACCCCGGCTGCCAGAGCTTCGGGAGTGATCGGCTGGGGGGGCTCCGGCCGCGCGAGAGACCAGAAGAAATCGCTTGACTTCTGGGTTCGGGGGAGTATACTGCGGGGGTAACAGGGGGGCAGCGAGGAGATTGTGCACAATGAGGTCTCCATCGTTTGCGGCGGGGCGGTGGGTGTTGAGCCTGGCGGCGACGATCGCGGTGGTCGCCGCGGCGTTCCTTGGTGGGCCGCGCGACGCGGCGGCGGCACCCATACTCCTCGGGACCATCGGTGGGGGCAGCCACGAGCAGGGTATTCCCAGCACGCTCGTTGAGATTGACCCGGCCACGGGCGGGCTGCTGCGGACCATTGGCGGGGTCGGCTACACTGTCAACGGCCTCACCTACGACCCAACCTCAGGAATCCTCTACGGCTCCACTTCATGGCATGACCCGAGTTACAACGGCCTGATCACGATTGACCTCACGACCGGGGTGGGCACGCCCATTGGCGTTGACGGGTGGGGCTGGGGGGGCATCACGATCACCTGTATCACCACCAACTCGGCCGGCCAGATGTTCGGCTGGTCCGAGGATCACGATAGCCTCATGAGCATAGCCACGGCGACCGGCATCGCGACGTGGGTTGGCGAATCAGACCTTAACACCAGGGCTTACGGCCTCTCATTCGACAACTCCGACGTGCTGTGGTTCGTCAACGAAGGGTTTGAGAACCCCGCCTACTACACGGTTGATCCGACCACGGGAGCCGCGGCCTGGCAGGGCTGGCTTGCATCCTTAGCGCATCACGGCGATTTCGACCCCGTGAGCGGCATGTACTACGGCATAGATAACGCTTGGGAGAATCCAAGGAATATCCTGGCAATCGACCTGTCCACAGGTTCCATCATCTCGACGCTGCCCACCGTTAATAACTTGCACACCCTCGCGTTCGTGAATGTGCCGACTACGGCGATTCCCGAGCCGACCACTCTGGCCCTTGCCGGCCTCGGTGCGCTCGGCATGGCCATGCGTGCCCGCCGTCGGCGCCGGCGCACCTGAGCCGCGCGACACCTCGACCAATCTGCCGTGTCTTCCCAAGCGGGCGACTCCTTCAGTCGCCCGTCTCGCTTTCCGCGGCCGTGGGTGTCACATCCTGGCAACCAGCCCGCCACAGCTCCGCTTGCATTACCCCGGCTGCCAGTAGAACTCCAGGTCGGGCGGGACGAGGGTTTTGGTGTTGATGTCCTGGAGGAGCGTGAGGTAGAAGAAGAGCAGGCTGTCCGGCCCCGTCCGCGCGACGCGCGTAGGGGGCGGCTGGTCGGAGAAATCCGAGGTCCAACCCGCCGAGCCGCCGGCACGGTAGATCACCGCCTTGTCCAGGATGCAAATGCAGTCCACCCAGAGCGACGGGTCGAGGTCGCGTTGGATGTCCTCCAGGGCGTGGAGGAGGCGGGCGGGCGGGTCGCTCTCGATGGCGAAGATGGCGCTGAAGACGGGCGGGTTGCTGTGGGGCTGGACGCGGGTCGAGCCGTCCACGTAGGGGCGCAGGAGGGCCGTGCGGGGGAAGGCTTTGACGGAGCGGAGGTTGGCCGCGGCCTTGTGGAGATCGGCGATGCGGAGCTTCGGCTTGACCTCGATGGCGGCGTAGACGCTCTCGACGGCGAGGAGGGCCGAGGTGTCGGTGGCCAGGAGCGTGGGGGAGCAAAGGGCGTCGTAGATCAGCACGTCGGCCTGGTTGCTGCACTCGGCGGTGGAGGCGATGACTTCGCCGCGTGTGACGCCGTAGCGGGTGGGCAGGTGGGCGCGGAGGAGCTCGATGAGGGCCATCTCGCGGCGCTGGCCCTTTTCGGCGGGGTGGCGTCCGCCCAGGCAGGCCTCGAAGCGGGCGCGCAGGCTGAGGCTGAGGCCGCGGAAGCCGACCGAGAGGTCGAAGGCCGGGCCGCTCGGCCGCTTCCGCGGCACGCGGCAGCGCCGTCGAAGGGTGGGGCGGGCGGCGCCCGCCCGCCGGCGGCCGTGGTAGACGCGCAGGCCCGCCAGGTCGCGCTCGGCGAGGCGGAACTTCATGCCCTTCCGCTGCTCATTCCAGTCCCACAGGCCGGCGTGGGCGAAGAGGGCGCACAGGTGCGCGGCCATGCGGGCGCACACGGTGCCCCAGCGCAGCTCGGCGCGCCCGAAGCCCTCGATGCTGCGTTCCGACTGGGGGCCGAGCGCGGTCTCGGTGTGCTGCGTGGCCGGGTGCCAGGCGTGGTCGGCCATGAACTCCTGGAGACGCTCCAGGCCCTCGCGGGGGAAGCGGCGGGCGTCCACCTTGGCCGTCCCGACGCGGATAGCCACGTTGCCCTGCGCGTCGAGCGTCCAGGCGAAGCGGCTCCCCTTGATCCCGAGGGTTTGCTCGGCGACCCACTCGCTCGCGGCGGCCTTGGCTCCCACGGCTGCTCCTCCGGCTCCCCAGTGTGACATCCAAGCGTACACGGGGCCGCCCATTTGTCAAGCCGCCGGGGTCGAAGAACCGACCATCGCTTGACCCACGAGCCTGACTGGTGTATAGATATGCAGGTCGGCTCTGCCGTTGCCAGGATTGCGCGTCAGCCTTCTTGAAAGGGAAACGACGATGACAAGACAGGGGCAGTTGACCCGGCGTGGGTTCATGGGCGGCGCGGCCGCGCTGGCGGCGGGCGCCATGCTGCCGAGTCGCGGGCTGGGCGCCGACGCGCCGGCAGGCAAGCCGAACTCCGTTTTCAACGGGGTGCGCATCGGGTGCATCACGTACAGCTATCGCGGCAGCGGCGTGAACACGGCCGAGCAGACCCTCAAGGCCCTGATTCAGGATGGCCTCAGCGAAGTCGAGCTGATGGGCGGGCCGATCCAGGGCTACATCCGCTCGGGGATCAAGGGCGGTGCGTCGCCCGACGCCGCGCGCGAGGCGCAACTGGCCAAGGCCCAGGAACTGCGAAAGATGTATAACGACGCGGGCGTCACCATCCACATCCACAAGATCGGCTTCGGCAAGTCGGACGAAGAGGTCGAGTTCAACTTCCTCCTGGCCAAGGCGCTCGGTTGCGTGGGCATCACCCTCGAGCGTTCCGACGCGATGGCCAAGCGGCTCGCCCCGTTTGCCGACAAGCACAAGGTCTGGGTCACCTTCCACAACCACACGGGCAACTACCCGGTGATGGACAAGAACGACCCGATCCTGGAGCACGGCCAGTACATCGGCTACAACTTCGACGTGGGCCACTACGTCGCCGGCACCAAGGGGAAGTCGCCGATCCCGGTGATCGAGAAGTACCACGACCGCATGGTCAGCCTGCACCTGAAGGACCGCACCGCGGCCGGTGGGAACCTGCCGTGGGGTCAGGGCGAGACGCCACTGAAGGAAATCCTCCAGCTCATGCGGAAGGAGAAGTGGACGTTCCCCGCCGATATCGAGCTGGAATACAAGGTTCCGCAGGGCTCGGACCCGGTGACGGAAGTCGGCAAGTGCGTCCAGTTCTGCAAGGAGGCGCTCGCCTGAGAGGCGGCGAGCAGCGGCCTCTGCCCGCGCCCCGCTCCTGCGGGTATGGACCTCGGCTGCCGTTCCATCCCCTATTGGGCACCGCACTCGCAGCAGTCGAGCGAGAGGGCCTCGGTCCATCGGAAGTTCATGGTGAAACTCCGCATCGGGCCGGGCGTGTGCTTGTCTTCGACCCGGAGCAGGATTCTGAAGAATGATCTCCTGCCCATCACATTCACCACGTGGAACGAAATGCGCGCCTTGATCACCTGGCAGTTCTCGTGATCCTTGTTATCGCACTCCGTCACTGTGGCTGTTGCTTGTGCGCGCGTAGTGTAGCTTCCCACAGCTTGCTCTGTCCAGTTCCAGTGGAATGGGATGTCGAGGAGTGTCCATTTCCTGACCGCCGGGCCGAAGTTGCTGCTGCTCGTGTAGCCCGGCGGCAAGCCACAGAAGCACAGCGACGCCATCCACGCTCTCACCGAATTCCTGACCCTGCGTACGCCGACACTGTTCATCATCCGCTGGGTCATCCTGCTGTCCGGCCCGTAGTCCATGCTCGTCGGGAGCGTGCCCCTCAACCACGCGGCGAACACGTGGAGCGGGTCGTTGTACACGCCTGGGGGGACCTCTCCCTCTGCATGCGGCGGAGCAGCGGCGCGGTGCAGCGCGCGGTGCGAGCAGCCCAGACAACCCAGCAATGCTGACGCCGCGATCAGCGCCCCAAGTCGCCGCATGGCCTCGGACCTCCTGGGTCTACCTGCCGGAGCCGACGGCGCTGGATACCTGCCAGGGCCGACGCGGGACGAGGGTTCCTGCGTTGATCTTCTGCTACCTCGCGGCGAGCTGGACGGCTGGCCGGGCGAGGCGGTTGACGAAGACGACGACGTTGCCGTCGAGCGGCTGGCGACCGAGCAGGTCGCGGGCCTCGGCACGGAAGGCACGCCAGGCCTGCCCGCCCACGCGGCGGCAGGCGAACGCGGTGAGCGCGACCAGATCGTCGCCCCGCACCTCGTTGCCCCGCCGGCAGACGAGTTCCACAAGCACCTTGGGATCGGCGTCGTTCGCCGACGCGAGGAGGGCCGCAGCCAGGGCCCGCCCGACCTGGAGGACGGACGAGCCGGCCGCTCCGCCCGTCGTCAACACGGCGTGTGCCCTGTCGGCGAGCGCCGCGTCGTCGCGGCACGCCAGGGCGGCGTAGAGGGCGCGGAAGAAGGCGGCGGGATCTCCCCCTGGCGACTTCGCGAGGTCGGCCAGCGCCGCCTCGGCGACCTCGCGGGCCTTGGCCCGCGCGGCGGCGGCCAGGGGAGCCAGCTCGCCCTCTCTGGGCAGCGCCCGCGCCGATTCCGCGATGGCCCAGAGCGCCCGCGCGGCCGCGACCGAGCGGCCCTTGAGCAGCTCGGCCATCGCCGGGTCGCGCCAGGCGATCTGGAGCTCCGTCAGGGCCTCGAGGTCGAGCGTCCCGCCCACCGCGGCGGCCAGGAGCGCCCAGCCGTGCGTCGGCAGGGTCTCGACGAGGCGGGCCTTGGCCTCGGCCGCCTCGCGGGCGGCGGCCGCCGCCTCGTGCTCGCGGGCGCGGGGCGCCGTGTCCTTGTAGAGCGCCGCCAGGTCGCCCTTCGGCTGGGAGTGGGGGCTGGCGAGCTGCGTGAGGAGGCTGCGGGCCGCGATGTGGGCCTTCGTGTCGCCGAAGACCAGGAGCTGGCCCGGGGCGAACCAGAGCGCCGTGTCGTCGGTGAGCTTCAGCTCGGCCTGCACGGCCTTGAGGAAGCGCCCGGCCGCGCTGCCCACCGCCTCGACCCGCTTCGGATACTCCTTGATGCCGTCGAGCTCCTTGGCCGAGGGGATGGCGATGGCGGAGACATTGTAGACCCAGGCCGATTCGCCGGCGGCGCGGCGGGCGCTGCCGACGACGGCCGAGCCCTTCGCCACCCACCAGCTCAGGCGGTTCGGCACGAGCAGCCAGTTGAGGGCCTGGGCGACGGTGGCGCGGCGCAGGTCGAGGAAGCTCACGCGGAGGTCGCGCTCGCCCACGAGGGCCGCGGCGTCCTGCACGCTGCCCACGATGGGCTTCACGCTGATGCCCGCGGCGCGGGCGATGGCCTCGAGGGCCTCCTCGACCGACTTGTCGCGGAGCACGAGGTCGAGCCGCTTCTCAAGCTCCGGCACGTCCTTTGTCCAGACCTTGAGCAGCTCGCGGTCAATCTCCTCGATGGCGGCCGCGGCCTTCGAGGCGGTCTGCCCGCCGCTCATTCCGCAGGCCTGGAGCGCGGCGTCGGCGAGGTAGGCGAAGGCGAAGCGGGACCGCGCGCTGTAGAGGTCGCCCTTCTTCCGCAACTCCTCGGCCTCGGCGAGGCGTTTCGTCGCCAACTCGCCGTGCTTGCCGAGCTGGGCGCTCAACGCGCGCCAGCCGTAGACGCGCCCGATGGAGGTCGTCTCGCGGTCGGCGTCGCCGGCCGGCCCCGCGCTTTCCGCCCTCTCTTCCAGCTTGTCGAGGCCGACCGCTCTGCGGTAGCCACTGCCGGCCCCGCCGTAGGCAAAGCCCCTACGCGAGCGAGCTTCCCCTTCCGTAGCGAGCGCGGCCCCGGCCTTTCTCTCCGCGGGCGCGACGGGCATGGCCACCGGCGGCGGGGGCACTGCGTACATCGGCTTCGCCGAGGCCATCGCTTGTTTCCTCAGAACGCGCCCGTTCGTCCTGGCGTAGTCATCCCAGCCATGTCCCGCCCCAAGTTGGTCGCCGAAGAAGCCCTCGTACCGCGTGCCCTCGGGGATGGGGATGGGGACGAGCATGCGCCGCGGCGGCCGGGCGGGCTCGACGAGCTTGCCCGCCTCCGCCTCGTCCACGGCGACGAAGCTGGTGTATTGGCTCATCAGGCGGTAGTCGAGGGCGAGCTGCGTCACCTCCTCCTCCACCTCGGGCGAGCCCGCGTAGAAGGTCTGCTGCATCAGCTCCTCGATCTTGTTCCGCGCCCACACCTGGGCGAGGACGCCGTTTTCGGGGGCGTTCGCCACGAACTTCACGGGCAGGGTCCACTTCGCCGGCTTGCCCTCGACGTCGCCGCTGAGGGTCAGGGTGGTCTGGCTGCCGCCGCCGTAGCGGCCGAAGAGGACGACGGGGCGGCCGGCCCACAGCTCGGGGACCTTGGCGGGATAGGTCTCGAACACGTCCGCCTGCCCCCAGTCCACGGTGATGTTTGCGAGCTGGGCGCGGTGGATGCGCTGCATGATTTCGACAGCCATCGGCTCCGTCTCGTCGTTGAGGCCGAGCACCTTGGCCATTCCGCCGCCCTGGCGGGCCACGCCGTCAATGAGGAAGCGATTGGGCGAGCTGCCGATGCCGATGGCCCAGAAGCGGATCTTGTCGCCGCAGCTTCGCCCCACCTCGGCGATGATCTCGGCCTCGTTGCCGATATAGCCGTCGGTGAGCATGATCACGATCCGCAGCCGCTCCTGGTCGAGCGGCTCGTTGATGGCCATCTTCACGCCCTTGAGCATCTCGGTGCCGCCGCCGCCCCGGAGGCCCTGGGTGAAGTTCACGGTCCTCTTGATGTTCTCCTCGTTGGCCGGCACGGGCTTCTCGAAGAGCTTCGCGGCCTGGCTGGCGAAGACGACCAGTTGCACCGTGTCGTTCGGCTTGCAGAGGCGGAGCAGCTTGGCCATTGTCTCGCGCACCTTGGCCGTCGGCTGGCCGCCCATCGAGCCCGAGACGTCCACGAGGAACACGATTTCGCGCGGGGGGCTGACCTTGAGCCGCTCGTCCTCCTTGGGCTGGACCATGAGCATGAAGTAGCCCTTGCCCGCCTCGTGGGTGTGGCACAGGAGGGCCATTTCGGGCTTCGCGCCGACCACGCCGTAGCGGAGGACGAAGTCCTTGTTCGGAATCGTGTCGCCACGCGAGAGAGCGACGGCGGCCTTCGCCACGCCGTCGCGCTCGACCTCGGCCTTGTGGTTGGCGACCTTGAGGTCCTGGATGGGCACGCCGGCGTTGAGCCAGACGGCGAGCGAGATGTCGTGGCCGTTGCGCACGCCGGGCTTGAGGACGGGTGGGGTGATGCGCGAGGCGTCGGGCACCCGCGTCGTGTCGGGCGCCCAGCCGGTGCCCTTCGGCTTGTCCTTGCCCTCGGGCACCTTCGTCTTGTCCAGCTCGCCGACCTTGCCCTTGAGCTCGGGCGGCACGGGGGGGATGCTCGACGTGGGCGACCCGGGGATGTAGCGGGGGCCAACGACCATCGGGAAATGGAACTCGTAGACGCCCATGTCGTATTCCAGCACGTCCACGTAGGAGATCTCGATCTTGACCTCCTGCTTGGGCGGGATGTTGCCGACCGATTGCGTGAAGATGTTGGGCCGCTCCTGCTCCAGGAGCGCGGCGGTGAGGCCGCGGACGAGGGCCTGCTCGTAGATCTCGCGTGCCGCGGCCCGCCGCTTGATGAGGCCCACGATGCGCCGCTCGCCGATGACCATCGTCATGTCGTCCACCGCCGCCTTGTGCGGCAGGGGGAAGACGTAGATCGCCTCGATCTTTTCATCGAGCGGGTTGTGGAAGGTCTGGGTCACTTTCACGCGGGCGATGAAGCCGGAGACGTCGGCCCGCACGTCGGTGTGCTTCAGCGGGCACTCGACGACCCCGCCCTCCTTCGTCACGATGCGCAGCGCCCCCTGCGTCACGTCGCGTTCGGCGGGGTTTCCTTGTGGCTGAGCCGCCTCGCCCGCCGCAAGCCAGGTCGAAGCCAGCGCGAGAATCGCCGCAATTGCCGCACACGTCCTCATCGTCGGACCCTCCAGGTGTTACAGCCCCCAGGCCAGGAATACCCCTCCCGTCATCCATTGAGACGCGCGCAGGGCGAGGCCGGTTCCCGCGCCACCGTGCGAGAGTGGTCGCGCTGGGAGCATGGCCCCCAACCCTGCCACGCAAGATGTTCAAGATGTTCAGCGCGCAACACACGGGGTGAACATCTTGAAATGGTCAGGCGCCTGCCACGCACGCCTCGCCGCAAGCTCAGTGATAGCAAGCACATGTGCTCGACGAGTGACAGGGTGGGGAGGCGGCGGCAAGATGTTCACCTCACTTCGCGGGCGGGGTGAGGTGAGCATCTTGGGGGCGCACGATGCCCGATCGAGCGGTTGAAGGAGTCGGCGGGTTCTGGTAACATCCTGCGCTATGTCGCTCCTCCTCGACATTGCTTATGCGGCTGGCGTGACTCTGGCCTCGCCGGTCCTGGCCTACAAGGCGCTGACGAGCCGGAAGTACCGCACCGGCTACCGCGAACGCTTCGGCGGCGTCGCGCCCAGGGAGGGCGAGGCCCCCTGCCTGTGGGTCCACGCGGTGTCGGTGGGCGAGATGAACCTCGTCCGCCCGCTCGTCGAGGCATTCGCACAGGAGCATCCCGACTGGGAGATCGTGTTCTCGACGGCGACCTACACGGGCCGCGCGATGGCGGAGAAGCTGTATCCCGGCCGCCGGGCGTTCTACTACCCGCTCGACTTCTCGTGCGCGGTGGCTCGGACGCTGCGCCGCATCCGCCCGAACCTGATCGTGCTGGTGGAGCTGGAGGTGTGGCCGAACTTCCTCGCGGCCGCCGCGCGGCGGGGCGTGCCCGTCGCCATCGTCAACGGCCGCCTCAGCGAGAAGGCGTTCGGCCGCTACCGCCTCATCCGTCCCCTGGCGGGCCGCTGGCTGCGGCGGATCGCGCAGTTCTGCGTGCAGACCCAGGCCTACGCCGAGCGGCTGAAGGCCCTGGGCGCGCCCGCCGAGCGGGTGACGGTGACGGGGAACCTGAAGTTCGATTCCGCCCCCCCCGCACCGCCGCGCGGCCTCGACGCCGAGCTGGCCGCCAGCTTCGGCCTCGGCCCCGACGAGCCGCTCGTCGTCGGCGGCTGCACGTGGCCGGGCGAGGACGAGGCGCTGCTCGATGCCTACCCGCGCCTCAAGCGGGAGTTTCCCGCTCTTCGCCTCCTCCTGGCGCCGCGCCAGGCCGACCGCTTCGGCCCCGTCGAGCAGCTCATCCGCCGCGCCGGCCTCCCCTGCATCCGCCGCACCGCCCTCAAGGACGGGGCGCGCGCCGAGCCCGGCGCGGTGATCCTGCTCGACACGATGGGCGAGCTGGCCCGGGTCTACGGCCTCGCCACGCTGGTTTTTGTGGGGGGCAGCTTGATTCCGCACGGCGGGCAAAGTACAATTGAGCCCTCTGCCCAGGCGAAGCCCGTGCTCTTCGGCCCGCACACGGGCAACTTCCGCGACGTGAACGAGCAACTGCTCGCTCACGGAGCCGCGCGGCGCGTGGCCGACGCGGCGGAGCTGGGCACGGCGCTCGGCGACTTGCTCGGACACCCCGGAGACGCCGCGGAGATGGGACGCCGGGCACGCCGGGTGGTCGAAGCGAATCGCGGCGCCACCCGCCGCACCCTCGAGGCACTGGAGCCGTTCCTCCACTCCAAGGGCAAGAAAGGAACTCGGACCCCATGAGCGGACGCAGGCATCTCTTCACGTCGGAAGCGGTCACGATGGGCCACCCCGACAAGGTGGCCGACCAGATCTCCGATGCCATCGTTGACGCCTACATCGCGGGCGACCCGGCGTCGCGCGTCGCGTGCGAGACCCTCGTGACCACCGGCCTCGTCGTCATCGCGGGCGAAATCACCTCGAAGACCATCGTGGACCTCGCCGCCGTCGCCCGGCAGACCATTGCCGAGATCGGCTACACCGACCCCAAGATCGGCTTCGACGCCAACTCCTGCGGCGTCGTCACCAGCGTCCACCGCCAGTCGCCCGACATCGCCCAGGGCGTGGACGAGACCTCCAGCCACGAGCAGGGCGCCGGCGACCAGGGCATGATGTTCGGCTTCGCCTGCCGCGAGACCCGCGAGCTCATGCCCGCCCCCATCTGCTACGCCCATCGCCTCGTCCACGGCCTCACACGCCTCCGCACCCGCAAAATCCTCCCCTACATCCGCCCCGACGGCAAGACCCAGGTCACCGTCGAATACGAGAACAACAAGCCCGTCCGCATCCACACCGTCGTCGTCTCCACCCAGCACCACGAGAAGGCCACGCAAAGGCGCATCAAGGCCGACTTCGTCAAGCTCCTCATCCCGAAGACCTTCCCCAAGGGCATGGTGGACAAGGACACGATCATCCACGTCAACCCCACGGGCCGCTTCGTCATGGGCGGCCCCCACGGCGACACGGGCCTGACGGGGCGGAAGATCATCGTGGACACCTATGGCGGCAGCGGCAGCCACGGCGGCGGCGCCTTCAGCGGCAAGGACCCCAGCAAGGTGGACCGCTCGGCCAGCTACGCCGCCCGCCACATCGCCAAGAACATCGTCGCCGCCGGCCTCGCCGACCGCTGCGAGGTGCAGCTCTCCTACGCCATCGGCATCGCGCGGCCCATCAGCATCAACGTCGACACCGAGGGCACCGGCCGCATCGCCGACGAGAAGCTCGAGGCCCTCATCGCCGAGCACTGGGACCTCCGCCCCCGCGCCATCATAGACTACTACAAGCTCCGCCGCCCCATCTTCAAGCACACCGCCCGCTACGGCCACCTCGGCCACTCGAACTACGACATCTACACCTGGGAGCGCACCGAGAAGGCCGCCGCCCTCCGCAAGGCCGCAGGGCTCTGATAAAGGGAGACACATGAAGTACGACGTCAAAGACCTGAAACTGGCCAACCAGGGCCGCGACAGGATCGAGTGGGCCGAGGAGCAGATGCCGGTGCTGCGCCTCATCCGCGAGCGCTTCGCACGGGAGAAGCCGCTCAAGGGCATCACCATCGCCGCCTGCCTCCACGTCACCACCGAAACCGCCAACCTCATGCGCACCCTCGCCGCCGGCGGGGCCAGGCTCGCGCTCTGCGCCTCCAACCCCCTCTCGACCCAGGACGACACGGCCGCCGCGCTCGTGCGCCACTACAAGGTGCCCACCTTCGCCATCCGCGGCGAAGACCGCAAGTCCTACTACGACCACGTCCACGCCGTCCTCGACGCCAGGCCGAGCATCTCGATGGACGACGGCTGCGACCTCGTGTCCACCATCCACTCCGAACGCAAGTCCCATCTGCCCCTCATGCTCGGCGGCTCCGAGGAGACGACGACCGGCGTCATCCGCCTCCGCGCGATGGAGGCCGACGGCGTGCTCGCCTACCCCATCATCGCCGTGAACGACGCCGACACCAAGCACCTCTTCGACAACCGCTACGGCACGGGCCAGAGCACGATTGACGGCATCCTCCGCGCCACCAACCGCCTGCTGGCCGGCTCGGCGTTCGTCGTGGCCGGCTACGGCTGGTGCGCCCGCGGCGTGGCCACCCGCGCCCGCGGCATGGGCGCCCACGTGATCATCACCGAGGTGGACCCCCTGCGCGCCCTCGAGGCCGTGATGGACGGCTATCAGGTGATGCCCATGGCCGAGGCCGCCAAGACCGGCGACATCTTCGTGTCCGTCACCGGCAACCGCACCGTCCTCACCACCCCCCACTTCCGCGTGATGAAGGACGGCGCCTGCGTGTGCAACAGCGGCCACTTCGACATCGAGGTGGACATCCCCGCCCTCAAGAAGATGTCGAAATCGGTCAAGCGCGTCCGCCCGAGCGTTCAGCAATTCACCCTCAAGGACGGCCGCCGCATCAACCTGCTGGCCGAGGGGCGCCTCGTCAACCTCGCCGCCGCCGAAGGCCACCCCGCCTGCGTCATGGACATGTCCTTCGCCAACCAGGCCCTCGCCGCCGAGCACATCGTCAAGAACCACGCGACCCTCGGGAAGCGCGTCTACGGCGTGCCGAAGGAGATTGACCGCGAGATCGCGCGCCTGAAGCTCAAGGCCATGGGAGTGACCATTGACACGCTCACCCGGGACCAGCGCGCCTACCTCACCTCGTGGCAGCTCGGCACCTGACCGAGCTCCCCTGGGACGAGCGCGCGTCGGGATCAGGACGGGGAGTTTTTTCCACGAGCGAATGCCGGCCATGCGACTTTATCTGATCAACCCCGCCAACCCGCTCGTCAGCATCGTCAACATCAAGGAGAGCCGCTGGAACCGCTACCGCGTGTGGAAGCCGCTTGGCCTCATGGTTCTCGCGGGCCTGACCCCGCGGGAGTGGGACATCACGATCGTGGACGAGAACCTGGGCGCGCCGGACTACGCGGCCCTGCCGCGGCCCGACTTGGTGGGCATCACGGCGTTCACCTCGCAGGCGAACCGCGGCTATGAAGTCGCCGCGCACTTCCGGAGCCTGGGTGTGCCCGTCGTCATGGGCGGCATCCACGCCACAATGTGCCTCGACGAGGTCGCGGAGCGCGTGGACTCGGTCGTCACAGGGGAAGCCGAAGGCGTGTGGGCGCAGGTCCTGGACGACGCCCGCCAAGGCCACCTGAAGCGCCGGTACGACGGCGGGCTCGCCGACATGAATGCCGTCCCGCTTGCCCGTCACGACCTGCTGCCTCCGCGATACGCCTTTGGGGCCGTCCAGACCACACGCGGCTGTCCCCTGAACTGCACCTTTTGCAGCGTCACGGCCTTCAACGGCGCCAAGTACCGGCAGCGGCCGATCCCGGATGTCGTGCGCGAGTTCACGGCGATTCGCGAGAAGCACGTGCTGGTGGTAGACGACAACCTCATCGGCACGCGACCCGAGCACATCGCCCGCGCGAAGGACCTGTTCCGCGCCCTGGCCCAGGCGAACCTGCGCAAGGAATGGGTCGGCCAGGCCACCATCAACTTCGCCGACGACGAAGAGCTCCTGACGTTGGCCGCGAAGGCCGGCTGCCGAGGCGTCTTCATCGGCTTTGAATCCCCCACGCCGGAGGGGCTCCGGGAGATCGGCAAGAAGTTCAACCTGCTGAAGGGACGCGACTTCCGCGCCTCCGTGCGGCGCATCCAGCGGCACCACATCCTGGTCGTGGGCTCCTTCATCATCGGCCTGGACGTAGACGAACCGGGCATCGGCAAATGCATCGCCGACGCGGCCACCGAGTATGGGGTGGACAATCTGAACACGCTGTTTCTGACGCCCCTGCCCGGCACGCGCCTGTGGGACGAGATGAGGTCGGAGAACCGCCTCGCCCTCGACAGGTTCCCGGAAGACTGGAGATACTACACGCTCACCTTCCCCGTGGCCCGGTACAAGCACCTGTCCCGGGCGGACATCATCGAAGAGATGCTCTCATGCGGCCGGAACTTCTATTCCCTGCCGCGCATCCTGCGCAGGGTGTGGGACAGTGTGTGGCGCCGCCGCCAGCCGCTGATCAGCCTGGTCGGCAATCTCTCCTACAGGAGCAACATCCGCGTGGACGGCAATGCCTACGCCGACTTCCAGCGTCACCTGGCCTCGAGACACTCCGCCTGCCAGACGGCAGGCACCGAGCTTGCCTCGGCCGGGGCGTCCACTTCAGACGGGTGAAGTGTTGCGGTGATGGGTGAGCGGTTCCCGGGTCGGATAGTCATGAAGACCAACGCCGCCCGCATCCTCGACCGCCTCGCCATCGCCTGTGAGCTGCGTGAGTACGAGGTGGACCCCGACGACCTGACCGCCGAATCCGTCGCCGCCAAGATCGGCATGCCCCCCGAACAGGTGTTCAAGACCCTCGTCGTGCGTGGCGACCGCAACGGCGTGGCCTTCGCCGTCGTGCCCGGCGACGCCGAGCTGGACCTCAAGGCCCTCGCCCGCCTCTCGGGCGACCGCAAGGTCGAGATGGTCCCCCTCCGCGAGGTCCAGCCCCTCACCGGCTACATCCGCGGCGGCGTGACGGCTCTCGGCGGCAAGAGGGACTATCCCGTCTTCGTGGCCGAGGAGATCGTCCTCCACGACCGCGTCGCCATCTCCGCCGGCGTGCGCGGCACCCAGCTCCTCCTCGCCCCCAACGATTATCTGCGCGCGACGAACGGCACGCTGGGGCCGATCGCCCGCGCCAAGAGCAAAGGAGACCCGCCATGTGGATGAGAAGAGCAACCCTTGCGGCCGCGGCCCTCACACTCGCCACCGCGGCCCGCGCGGCCGACGCCCCGGCGCCCGGCCCGTGGCGCGTGTTCATCCTGTCCGGCCAGTCGAACATGGAGGGCAAGGGCTCGATCAAACACCTCGAGCAGCTCCTCGCCGACGAGAAGACGGCCCCCACCTACCGCCATCTGCGCGACGGCGACAAGTGGGCCGAGCGGCCCGATGTCCTGATCCGCTACACGAACGGCGACAAGATTGACAAGAAAGGCCCGCTCACCGTCGGCTACGCCAACCCGCCCGATCGCTTTGGCGCCGAGCTTCAGTTCGGCCACGTCGTCGGCGACCGCCTCAAGGAGCGCGTGCTGCTCATCAAGATCTCCTGGGGCGGCAGGAGCCTGCGATTCGACTTCCGCCCGCCCAGCTCGGGCCAGGGCGACTTCGACGCCCAGTGGCTCGCCGACCTCGCGAAGAGGAAGAAGTTCGAGGGCGACCCCGCCAAGCTCATCGGCTACAACTACCGCGAACTCGTCCGCCTCACCCACGAGACCCTGGCCAACCTCAAGACACTCTTCCCCGAATACGACGGTTCCGGCTACGAAATCTCGGGCTTCGTCTGGTTCCAGGGCTGGAACGACATGCTCGACGCCGCGCACCACAAGGAATACGGGCCGAACCTGGCGAACCTGCTGCGCGACCTGCGCACCGACCTCGGCGCGCCCGACCTGCCCATGATCGTCGGCGAGCTGGGCCAGAGCGGCACCGAGCAGCAGATCCCCGAGCGCTACCGCGCCAAGCACATGAGCTTCCGTGCCCAGCAGGAAAGCGTGTCGAAGATGCCCGAGTTCAAGGACACGGTCCGCTACGTCCCGACCGGCCCCTACATGGTCTTCGACGGCCCGCAGTTCGACGGCGGCTACCACTATCGTGGCCGAGCCGACACCTTCTTCCGCATCGGCGAGGCCTTCGGCAAGGCCATGCTCGGCCTCCTCAAGCCCACCCCCACCGACCACAGCGCCCAGATCAAGAAGGCCTGCGACACCGCGAAGCAGAAATACGGCTTCGCACCGGCAGCGAAGGAGTAGGCAACACGCTCCAGGAAACCCAACCCAGGCACATCCGCGCCCCCCTGCCTCCCAGTTGGAGCTCAATCACCTATAGATGTCCCACCCCGCGGCTGGGGGGGGGGGAATCCAGCGTTGTAGTGCCAGGCGGCAGTGGCCCAGGGCGCCGGGTGAGGCCAGAAAAACTGAAAATTGAGGGCATGTTGCCCCAATGGGATTGCTCGCCCTTCACGGCGCCACCACGACTGGTTCATGCCAGACGCTCGTGCGGTATCCCCTGCCGCCCTTTGGGCGGGCCTGAGTCCCTTGCATTGGTGCCATTCGGGCGTGTCGGCGCGATATTGGGTTGACAGGGCTTGGCGAGTTGGGGATACTGCCAAGTGTTTGGAAGGAGGAATGCCGTGGATGCAAAGACCCAGGCACGCATGGAGGCCAGGGCCCGGATCGTCAAGGCCATGGCCCATCCGACGCGGCTGTTCATCGTGGACGCCCTCTCGCGGGGCGAGAAGTGCGTGTGCGAGCTCACCGAGATGGTGGGGGCGGACATGTCCACGGTTTCCAGGCACCTGGCCATCCTGCGGGGCGCGGGGATCGCGTCGGACGACAAGCGCGGCTCGCAGGTCTACTACGCGCTCCGCTGCCCGTGCATCCTCCAGTTCTTCGACTGCGTGGAGTCGGTCATCGCCTCGACGGCGCGGGAGCAGCTCGCTCTGGCCGGGCGACGCGGGGAGTGATCTGCGGTGTCGAGTGGCTTTTTCTTTGCGTGCAGGCTTGGCGAGTTGGCCGATCCGCCATCGGCCCGCCGCAAGCAGCGCGGGCCAGGCGATGTTCCAACATTCTGTAGAATGTGAGAATGTGACCCTCGCCGGCGCGGGCGGGGCATAGGAGACGAACGTGCGGAGAGAGCTGAAGACCCTGGCGGTCCTGGTCGGCATCTTCGTGTTCTTCTACTTCGTGCCGTTCTCGGACCCGAAGGTGTCGGGGGCAGTGCACGAGGCGTTTCGGCTGCTCCAATGGTACGTGCGCGAGCACACGCTGGCGTGCGTGGTGCCGGCGATGTTCATCGCGGGGGCGATCGGCACGTTCCTGTCGCAGGCCTCGGTGATGCGGTATCTGGGGCCGAACTCGAATCGCTTCCTGGCCTACACGGTGGGGGCGGTGTCGGGGGTGATCCTGGCGGTATGCTCGTGCAGCGTGCTGCCGATGTTCGCGGGCATCTACGCGATGGGCGCGGGACTGGGGCCGGGGAGCGCGTTCCTCTACTCCGGGCCGGCGATCAATGTGATGGCTATCTTCCTGTCGGCCCGCGTGCTGGGCCTGGACCTCGGCGTGGCGCGGGTCGTCGGCTCCGTGGCCTTCGCCTACGTGATCGGGCTGCTCATGGCCTTCTTCTTCCGCCACGCGGAGAAGAGGCGGGTCGAGGCGGTCATGCAACTCCCTGAGCCGCCGGCCAGCCCCCGCCGCCTGTGGCAGACGGCCCTCTTCTTCGCCGCGATGGTGCTGTTCCTCGTCTTCAGCGACTGGTTCAACACGAACGACGTGACGATCGTGATGCGGGACGGGCGGGCCTTCCAGGCCAACGTCCGCTACAAGACGACCGACGCGCTGGACGTGCAGGCCTATCTGCCCAGCGGTCATCTCGACCCCGAGGTGCAGCGGCTGGCAAAGGCCGACATCGCGTCGGCGAAACCCGTCCCCAGCTTCACGATGGCCGTCCACAGCATCAAGTGGCACCTGGCCGGGGCGATGGGGCTCGCCGTGCTGCTGATGCTCTGGCGCTGGTTCAGCCGCAAAGAGGTCAAGGAGTGGCTGGACGCGACGTGGACGTTTGGCAAGATGATTGTGCCGCTGCTGTTTGGCGGCGTGTTCATCACGGGATTCATCTCCCATCTCATCCCCGAGAAGAGCGTGGCGGCCCTCGTCGGCGACAACGGCCTGCTGGCGAACTTCGTGGCCTCGTTCGCGGGGATGCTCTGGTACTTCGCCACGCTCACCGAGATACCGATCACGCAGGCGCTGATGGACCTGGGGATGGCGAAGGGCCCGGCCCTGTCGCTGCTGCTGGCGGGGCCGGCGCTCTCGATCCCCAGCATCCTCGTGCTGCGGAAGGTGATGGGCTGGAAGAAGACGCTTGTCTTCTGCATCCTGGTGGCCATAATGTCCACAGTGGTCGGCCTGACCTTCGGTGTCCTTTGAGGAGAACGGCCATGGCAGATGATGTGAGGCGGCGTGCGTTCCTGGGCTTCGTGGGCGGCGCGGTGGCGGCTGGGGCCGCCCAGGCCCTGGCGGCGGAGGCCCCTGCGCCGGCGAAGGGCGTGAAGATCGTCGGCGTCGCGTGCAGCCCGCGGAAGGGCAAGACCACCGCGGCGGCCGTCCAGGCGGTCCTGGACGCCGCGAAGGCGGCCAGCCCGGCCATCGAGGTCGAGCTGATCGAGTTGGCGGACATGAACATCAACGGCGCCGTGGCCGCCGGCGTGCCGCTGCCGGCGGGGCAGGAGGACGATTTCCTGAAGCTGGCGCCGAAGCTCAGCGACCCGAAGGTGGGCGGCATCATCGTCGGCTCACCCGTCTACTTCGGCTCGATGAGTTCCCTGTGCAAGGCGTTCCTGGACCGTTGGGTGGTCTTCCGCAAGGCGAATTTCCCGCTCAGCGGCAAAGTGGCGGGCGTCGTGGCTGTGGGCGGCAACCGCAACGGCGGGCAGGAGCTGACGATTCAGTGCATCCAGGCGGCCTTGATGTGCCACGAGATGCTCATTGTGGGCGACGGCCGGCCGACCGCCCATCGCGGCGCGACCTTGTGGAACAACAAGGACGACATCAGCGGCGACGAGCTCGGCCTGGGCACCGCGAAAAACCTCGGCCGCCGCGTGGCCGAGGTCGCCCTGAAGATGGCGGGAATCGCCGGATGAGCCGGCGTACGTGCTTGGCGGGGAGGCGACCATCCCCCCTCTCCCTTGGGGAGAGGCTGAGGTGCGCATGCTGATCGAGGTGATCCCTCCAGTGCGTCGGGAGGCGCGGGGCGGCGGCGACGATGCGCCACGAAAGGCATACGTCGAGCTGACGACGGCGTGCAACCTCGACTGCGCGATGTGCCTGCGCCGCGCCTTCGAGGAGCCGGGCGGGGAGATGTCGCTGGCCACGTTTCGCCGCGTCGTCGAGCAGTGCGCCGAACTGCCGGGCCTGGCCACCCTGAACTTCAGCGGTTACGGCGAGCCGATGGCGCACCCGCTCTTCGTGGAGTTCGTCGCCCTCGCCAAGGGCGCGCGGTTCGCCGTCGAGGCGGTCACCAACGGCCTGCTTCTGACGCCCGAGGCGATGGAGCGGCTCATCAAGCTGCGGCTCGACAAGCTGATCGTGTCGGTGGACGGCTTGAGCGGCGACGCGAGCCAGAGCCTGCACGCGGGGACGTTCCCAGCCGTCGAGGGCAACCTGCGAGCGTTTCATCGCCTGCGCGTGCTGCACAACGTCGCGTACCCCGAGGTCGTCATCGAGTTCGTGGCCACGAAGCGCAACATCGGCGAGCTGCCGGCCCTGGTGCGGCTCGCGCCCCAGCTCGGCTTCACGGGCGTGCTGGTCACCAACCTCGTGCCGCACACGCCCGAGCTGGCGGGCGACATCCTGTACGACCAGTGGACCACCGCGTCGCGTCGGCACCTCATCACCCCGTGGGACCCTGCCGTGGACCTGCCGCTGATGGACCCGCGCTCCGCGGCGAGCGGGGTGGTCGAGCGGATGCGCGCCACGGGCACCCGGCTGCGGAGGAACGGTGCCGACGTTGCGGGGGCCGACCCCCGCTGCCCCTTCGTCGCCGAGGGGCGGCTGGCCATCCGTTGGGACGGCGCGGTGAGCCCCTGCCTGCCGTTGCTCCACTCGCACACCTACTACTTCCGCGATAAGGCGAAACGCGCCCGCCGCTACGTCCTGGGGAACATCCACGAGACGCGGCTCAAGGACCTGTGGCAGGGCGGCGAGTATCGGGCCTTCCGCGGGCGCGTCCGCGAGTTCGCCTTCGCCCCCTGCATCGAGTGCGGCGGCTGCGACCTGCGGCGCGACAACGAGGAGGACTGTTTCGGCGACGATTTCCCCCGCTGCGGCGAGTGCCTGTGGGCCGCGGGGATTGTGCAATGCCCATAGCTGAAGGTAACACTTCGCCCGACTGATGTGCACGCCCCCACTGGGCTTGCCCCAGTGGAGCGAGGGATTGGCAACTACTGTGCCGTGAGCCTCCCCCTCTTCTCCCCCTCTCCCCCCGCCCGCCGCGCGGCGGGCGGGGGGAGAGGGGGATGGGGGGGTGAGGGCCGCTTGGCGTAGTGGCCAATCCTTCGCTCCACCGACACAAGGTCGGTGGGGGCGGGCACTTCACTCGGCTGGAGTGTCACAACGGAAGGAGATGTCGAACGTGGCGTCGGAGGCCTGTGTCACGAAGCGGCCGAAGGGCCTGAGCGTTTTCGAGCGGTACCTCACCGTGTGGGTCGCCCTGTGCATCCTGGGCGGCATCGCCCTTGGGAAGGTGGCGCCGCGCGTCGCCACGGCCCTGGATGGGCTGGCGATCTGCGTGGGCGATGCGCCCGTCGTCTCCATCCCCATCGCCGTGTGCCTGTTCTTCATGATGTACCCGATCATGGTCAAGATTGACTTCGGCGAGGTGCTGAAGGCAGGCCGAAACATCAAGCCTGTGGGCCTCACGCTCTTCGTGAACTGGGTGATCAAGCCGTTCACGATGTACGCCATCGCCGTGTTCTTCCTCGGCACGCTCTTCCTGGGCTTCATCGGCCCGGAGGCGAAGGACTACGTAAAGATGCCGTTGGGGCAGAACCTGGACCTCGGGGCCACGTATGGCGCGGGGCAGGTGGTGCTGCACGACGGGGCGAAGATGCTCGAGGTGCCGCTGTGGCGGAGCTATCTGGCCGGCTGTATCCTCCTTGGCATCGCGCCCTGCACCGCGATGGTGCTCGTGTGGGGCTACCTGGCGAAGGGCAACGACGGCCACACGCTGGTGATGGTGGCGATCAACTCGCTCACGATGCTCGTCCTCTACGGCCCGCTGGGCGGCTTCCTGCTCGGCGTGGGGCGATTGCCCGTGCCGTGGCAGGCGCTGGTGCTCTCGATCGGCATCTACGTGGCGCTGCCGCTCGTCGCGGGCTATTTCTCGCGGAAGTGGCTCATCAAGGCCAAGGGCGACGTGTGGTTCAAGGAGAAGTTCCTCCACGTCCTCACGCCCGTCACCATCATCGCGCTGCTGATCACCCTCGTGCTCCTGTTCTCGTTCAAGGGCGAGGTGATCCTGGGCAATCCGCTGACGATCCTGTGGATCGCCATCCCCCTGTTCATCCAGACGAATCTCATCTTCTGGCTCGGCTACTGGTGGTCGAGGCCGCTGAAGCTGACCTATGAGGACGCCGCCCCATCGGCGATGATCGGCGCGTCGAACCACTTCGAGGTGGCGATTGCCACGGCCACGATGCTCTTTGGCCTCTCGTCGGGCGCGGCGCTGGCCACCGTGGTCGGCGTGCTCATCGAGGTGCCCGTGATGCTGATGCTCGTGAAGATCTGCCTGGCGACCCGCCACTGGTTCCCCACCGAGGAAAGGAGCAAGACATGAGGCAACGACTGCTTGCCACCCTGGCCGCAGCGGCCCTCGCGGCGCAGGGCTGCACCTACCTGCGCAACCGAGGACGCGACGCGGCCGAGATGTTCGACCTGGGGCTGACGTTCTCGAAGAAGCCGCAGTTCGGCCTCTACATGAACTGCCCGGTGATCCTGCCCATCGGGTTCGGCAAGGTGGACGGCTATTACGCGGGCGTGGGCCGCGGCAAGGTGGGCGTGATGGAGCACCATCAGCGGAATGCCGGCGCCCTGGTCTGGGGCTACGAGAGAAACACCTGGCAGGGGCCCGCGAAGGCCGGGGAGAAGGCCGGCGACAAGGCGGTGGAGGACCAGCCGGTGGGCCTCCTGGCCATCGCCCGCGGCGAACGGGGCAAGCAGCCCTACCGCGTCTCGTGCAAACACTACTTCCACCTCGGCTGGGTCGGCATCACCGCCAACATCTGCTGGCTGGAAATCCCCGACTTCTTCCTGGGCTGGTTCCTCATTGACCTCAGCGGCGACGACGTGAAGGGGGGCACCGCGCCCAACGAGCCGCCGAGGCCCGCTGCGCCCGAGGCCGAGCAGAAGGGGCCTCGTTGATGGCGAAGCGGGAGCTCAAGGTGCTGTTCCTGTGCACGGGCAACTCGTGCCGCAGCCAGATGGCCGAGGGCTGGGCACGCGCCCTGAAGGGCGATCTGCTCGATGCCTACTCGGCCGGCATCGAGACCCACGGGCTCAACCCCCGAGCCGTGCAGGTCATGGCCGAGGCGGGGGTGGACATCTCGGCCCATCGCTCGAAGCACGTGGACGAGTTGAGGCACATTTCGTTTGACTGCGTGATCACCGTGTGCGATCATGCGCATGAGAGTTGCCCGCTCTTTCCGGGGCGGGTGAGGACCGTGCATGTGGGCTTCGACGACCCGCCGCGGCTGGCGGCTGGCGCGAAGTCCGAGGAAGAGGCCCTCGCGCACTACCGGCGCGTGCGCGACGAAATCCGGGCCTTCGTGGAAACCCTGCCGGACGCGCTGCTGGAGAAATGAGATGAAGATTCAGGTGCTGGGCACAGGCTGCCCCAAGTGCAAGAAGCTCGCGGAGAACGCCGAGGCGGCCGCAAAAGCCCTCGGAGTGGACTACCAACTGGAGAAGGTGACCGACATCGCGCAGATCCTGGCCTTCGGCGTGATGATGACGCCCGCCCTCGTGGTGGACGGCAAGGTGAAGCTCGTGGGCAAAGTGCCCTCGTCCGACGACATCAAGGCCCTTCTCGCCTGACAGGAGTCCCCCTCGTGAAATGGAAGTGGCTCATCGCGGCGCCCCTCCTGGCCTTCGTGGCGGCGAGCCTCGTCACGCTCGTCGTGAAGGAGGTGCGGCCCGGCCCGACGGCGAGGGCCGAAGCCCAGGGGCCGTTCAATGGCATCAGCGTCTACTACTTCCACGGGAACAAGCGGTGCGATTCGTGCCGGAAGATCGAGCGGCTGTCGCGCGAGGCGCTCGAGAAGGGCTTCCCGCAAGAGCTGCGACAGGGGCAGGCCGAGTGGCACGTGGCCAACTACCAGGCACCCGGCAACGAGGGCTTCGAGAAGGCGTACGAGATCGCCGCCAGCACGGTCGTCCTCGTCGAGTTCCGCGACGGCAAGCCGGGGCGCTACAAGAACCTGGAGGAGGTGTGGGACTACCTGGACGACGGCCCGCGCCTCGTCGGGTTTGTGCAGGGGGCGGTGGGGGCGTTCCTCAAGGACGAGCGGGCCGCCGGCGGGGGGCCGCTGGCGAAGGGGCTGCTGCTCGCCGCGCTGTCGGCGCTGTGGCTGGGCATCCTGACCTCGATCAGCCCGTGCCCGCTGGCGACGAATATCGCGGCCATCTCCTTCGTCGGGCGGCGGGTGGGCAGCTCGCGGCAGGTGCTGCTCTCGGGCCTGCTGTACACGGTGGGGCGCACGCTCGTGTACGTGGTGCTGGCGGCGCTGATCGTGGGGGGACTGCTCTACAAGGCCCAGGTGGCCGCCGCGCTGTCGCGGTACATGAACCGGTTCCTCGGCCCGATCCTCCTCCTCGTGGGCATCGTGCTGTTGCGGCTCGTGGAGCTGAGCTTCCGCGGGTTCGCGCCGGGCGAGGCGACGCAGCGTCGGGTGGAGGCGATGGGCGTGTGGGGCGCGGGGCTGCTGGGCATCCTCTTCGCTCTGGCCTTCTGCCCGGTGTCGGCGGCGCTGTTCTTCGGCAGCCTGCTCGGGCTGGCGCTCCAGAGCCAGTCGAGCGTGCTGTTGCCGACGCTTTTCGGCCTGGGCACGGCGGTTCCCGTGGTGGCGGTGGCCGTGGTGCTGGCGTTCAGCGCGCAGTCCGTGGGCAAGGTGTTCCACCGGCTCACGCAGTTCGAGCGCTGGGCGCGCTGGGCGACGGGCGCGCTGTTCGTGCTCATCGGCGGGTACTTCTGCCTGGCCTACATCTACGGCGTTTTGTAGGCCCCGGTGGCCACGAAACGGCGGATTCTTACGGAATCACGATTTTCCCTTTGCTTTCCGTTACATTCCTGTTATACTCGTGCATCCTCGTATCTCCCCGTGTATAATCCATAGACTTTCGTGTTCCCAAGGAGCGGGACGGCTTCTCTTGGAGACTGGTCATGCGTAGTGGGATTGTTCACGGGAAAAGATTGTCCATCGCGGTTTGTGCGCTGCTGGTCGCCGGGGCGTCGGGCTGCACGTATCTCAGGAACCGGGGGGCCGACGCGAGCCAGATGATGGACCTGGGGCTCACGTTCTCGAAGAAGCCGCAGTTCGGGCTCTACGCGAACTGCCCGATGGTCACGCCGCTGGGGTACAGCAAGGTGGACGGCTATTTCGTGGGGATGGGCGGCGGCAAGCTGGGCGCCGGCGAGCACCACCAGAACAACTCCGGCTTGCTCTTCTGGGGCCACGAGGAGAATAGCTGGAAGGGCTTCAACGACAAGGACAAGGCCACCACGGAGAGCCACAGGGTCGGCGTCATCGGCATCGCCCAGAGCGCCAAGGAGGGCAAGACCAAGTACCGCCCCGCCTGCGTCCACTACCTCCATCTCGGCTACGTGGGGGTGATGTGGAACCTGAACTACTTCAAGATGGCCGACTTCTTCTGCGGCTGGTTCGGCTGGATCCCGTTCGGTGAGCGGAGCGAGGTGACCGAGACCCGCGTGGCGAAGGCAGGGAATACGACGAAGGTGGCCAAGGCCCCGACGGCGCCGAAGCCGGCCGCTGTGACCGCGACGCCGCCCGCGCCGGCCCCTGCTGCCGCACCCAAGCCGCCCGTTGTGGCCTCGGCGCCGCCCGCGCGGGCGGCGAAGGCCGACCGCGGGGAGAGGCGCTCCTCGCCATTTGAGTTCGGCCCGCCGGCCGAGGTCCCGTCGGCGTCGAAGCCGGCCACCCTGGCCTCGGCCGAGCCGACGCCGCCCCTGGCGCCCCCTGCGCCGCCCGCGCCGGCGACCGCCTCGGCCCCGGCGCCCAAGCCGGCCAAGGCCGAGCGGCTCGCCGAGGCGCCGCTGCCTCCGCTGCCGCCCGATGAGATCGCCCTCGCGGTCGCCCGCGACGTTGCCGCAGCGAAGGCCGAGTTGGCCGCCCTCCGGCAGGCCCAGAGCGCCGCGAAGCCGCCGAAGCTCGTCGCCGAGGCTGCCGATGAGGCCCCCGCCGCTCCGCCCAAGTCGCGCTTCCCCATCGAGCAGCTCGTGCCGTAGCCGCCCTTGTCTTCCGACGCCAAGTGCATTACACTGCCTCCTGCGGGACTACCCATCCGCAGGAGGCAGTCTCATGTTCAGCCTGCCTTTGGGCCTCCTCCTCGCGCTCTCGCTCGGCCAGGCGTCGGGAGCCGACTGGCCGCAATTCCACGGCCCGGGCCGCGACAACACGTCGGCCGAAACCGGCCTGCGGAAGGAATGGCCCGAGGGCGGGCCGAAGCTGCTGTGGACGGCCAGGGGCATCGGCCACGGCTTCGCCTGCGTGGCGGTTGCCCACGGCCTTATCTACATCACAGGCAGCGTCGGCAACGACACGCTTATCACCGCCCTCGACCTCGGTGGCAAGGTGGCCTGGACCGCGAAGAATGGCCCCGCCTACAAGCGCGAGCACCCCGGCACCCGCTCGACCCCAACGGTGGACAGGGGGCGCCTCTACCACGAGAACTCCGATGGGGACGTCGTGTGCCTGGACGCCAGGAGCGGCAAGCCCCTGTGGTCGCTCAACATCCTGAAGAAGTTCAACGGGCGCAACATCCGCTGGGGCCTCGCCGAGTCGCCGCTCGTGGACGGCGACCGCCTCGTCTGCGTGCCCGGCGGCGAGGAGGTCGGCATCGTCGCCCTCAACAAGCTCACGGGCGAAACAGTGTGGACGGCCAGAGGCATCGGTGAGAAGCCCGGCTATGCCTCGCCCATCCTCGTCGAGCACCAGGGCCTTCGCCAAGTCGTCACCCTCATGGCCAAGGCCATTGTCGGCGTGAACGCCGACACGGGGGAGTTTCTCTGGAAGGTCGAGCACGTGACGCCGTACGACGAGAGCATCTTCACGCCGCTCTTCCACGACGGGCACATCTACTTCGCCACGGCCCACGCCCGCGGCAGCCGCCTCCTCAAGCTCAACGTCGAGGGCAGGAAATGCTCCGTCGAGCTGGCCTGGAGCACTGACAAGCTCGACAGCCATCACGGCGGGGTCATCCTCCTCGACGGCTATCTCTACGGCTTCTGCCACGGCAACTACAAGCCGCGCTGGGACTGCCTGGAGTGGCAGACGGGCAAGCTCATGCACTCGGAGCCGACCGGCGTCGGCGGCTCCGTGACCTATGCCGACGGGATGATCTACGCGATGGACGAGCGGGGGCGGGTGATGCTCATCCAGCCCTCGCCGGCCGGGCGGCGGGTCGTCAGCCAGTTCCAGTTGCCGAAGGCCGGCCCTGGCCTCTTCTGGGCGCACCCAGTCGTCTCCGGCGGCCGCCTTTACCTCCGCCACAGCGACTGCCTGTCCGCCTACGACATCCAGGCACGATGATCCACTTCCCCGACTCGCCGTTTGGCGATTCTCGCCCTTCCGGCTCAGTCTCGCCGGGGGTTCTCCATTTTCGGCGCACCCATTTAGCCATTCTCGCACTTCCGGCCAGGAGAAACCCAGACTCGCCGGCCACCCGACTCGCGGATCGCCGATTCTCGGCCTTCTAGCCCAGAGTCGCCCAGACTCGCCAGACTCGACCACTTCTGCGCGCGCCAGGGTCAGGCCACAACTTAACAACTTAAGGCCTCGCCTCCCCGACGAGGGCTCGAACAGAGCGGGGGATCATCTCGCGGCCCGAAAAAGTGGCTCCCTGACGAGGACTCGAAGCCGAGGAGGGTGCCCAGCCCAGCTCACGAGGGCCACTCAATCGGTCACTTCTTCTCCATCTCCAGCATGGCCTCGGCAAAGGCCTTGCCGATCAGCGCCATGGTCTTGGCGCAGCCGAGGTAGTGGTAGCCGGCGTTGGAGGCGCCGCGCTGCCACATGGCTTCATCCTCGGGGGTGATCAGCTTGGCTCGGTACTCTTTCATATAGGCCTGCTGCTCCTCCTTGGTCATCTTGCGGTCTTCGGCCGGGGTATCCCAGTATTGTTTCCGCAGCAAGTAGGCTATCGGGTAATTACTGGACACCACCGCCCCCGGTACGCCCCCTTTCCTCAGGTAGTAGCTCACCTTCCCGATCTTGCCGTGCTTCGCCTCGATGTCCGCCAAAGGCTCGTCCCAGTATGGCGCCGTCTGGACTGCAGCGACATTGCCTTTGAACTCGGGCATCTCTGCCGGAGCAGCCATGGCAGGCCGGATATGGGCTAACCCGCCAGTGGCCTTATCGCCGTTCACGCCGATGACGCCGATGACAAAGGGCATCTTGGGGGCGTTGAGGTCCTTGCGGACGTCGCGAATGAAGTCCGCCATCCACTCGCTGTACTTGGCGTATCCGCCGGGCTTGCTGCTGTTGGGATACGTGCCAGGATCGCACATGTCGTTCCAGCCCTGGAACCAGACGAACCCGGCGATCTCGTAGCCCTGCTTGGGGTCGTAGTCCGGCACGACCCGCTTGATGTCTGCCAGGACCTTCTTCACATGGTCGGTCATCAGGCGATAGTAGTGTCCCGTCGCTTTCGCCTTGTCGGCTTTGACCTTTTCAATATCCTTGCCCTGCTTCTTGAGGCCCTCCAACTGCGCGTCATTGAATTCGTAAGGTCCGGCGCTCGGCGGGCGAAAATCGGTATGCAGGCTCTTGCCGCCCCACGCGGTCTTGATGATCAGGATCGGTCCGTCGGTCGCCTTTTCCATGGTGAGGCCAAAGGGGAACTCCGGGCCGATCTTGCCGCCGTCTTCGGCGGGGTCGCTGCGAGCCCCATACCCGGCCGTCAACTTGCCAAACCCTTCGCCGTTGCCGTCTCTAGATCCCGTGAGATAGGATATCCACACCTTCTCGCAGACGCGCGGCTTGCCGTCGGGGCCGCGCATGTCCTTGAGCAACGGCGCGGTGGCCGGGTCGTCGCCGATGTAGTCGAACGTCTCGACCTTGGCATGCCCCTGCATATTGGACTGCCCGGCCAGGATGTAGACCTTCAGCGGTTTGGCGGCGTCCGCCGCTGCATTGAAGGCGAATCCTGCTATCACCACGGCGACCAGGGCCCACACGGTTGTGCTTCTGTTGCTTGCCATCATGGTTGGGTTCTCCTTGCGAATGGGGGCGTGCGGTTACTTCAGCGGGCCCCAGAGTTCTTCCAGCAGATCATGCAGCACGGGATCGTGTTCCTTGAGTTCTGCCCGCACGAACGGGTAGAAGTCGTTGCGGTAGAAGTACGCCTCGGTCCCTTCGGCGAAGTACTCCTTGTGATTGGTCGCCGCATAATGGCGGACCTTCTGGCCGGTGTACAGCAGCACTTTGTCGTAGATGCCGGCCTTCATCGCTTTGTCGTACGCGGCCTTGATGCGCGGCTCATCGAAGCCGAGGACCTGGTCGTGGTAAGCGTGGGCCAACTCGTGCAGGATGACGGCCGGGTGCTTGATCATATGGTGTCGCTCCAGAAGCGACGCCGCCCGCGTGATATGCACCTTTTTCGCCAGCCGGGCATCGTAGCCTCGCGCGGTGAGCCAGTCAACGCTGGGGTGGTACGGCCCCGGTTCCGCATTGATATCGGGATGGTCGTACTCGATCCAGATCCCCACTTTCCGCAGCTCTTCGAGGCGGTCTGTCGGCATCAGGATTGCGATGCGTTGCAGGTGATTGGCGAGCATCGTCAGCGCCCGGGCCCCTCCCTCGGCGTGCTCGCCTTCGAGCAACTTCGGGTCGACGTGAACGGTCCAGCCCTCGATGTTCTTGATGACGGGATCGAAGTGGGCGTTTTGAGGCGCCTCTTTCCTGGCATCCGATTTAGCGTCGGCCGCGTACGCCCCGGCAGATAGGGCGACCCACGTCGTCACCATGGAGAGAAGCAGGCGTACGGCTGCAGTTCCGTCTCCTGCAATCATGTTCTTCTCCTTCCTAGGACCGGCCACGTGTCGGCGATCCGATAGCCTTCGGGCCACGGGTCGTCCGGGTCGAGCATGAGTTGATGCGTTCCCGTGATCCACGCTCGGCCCGAAACAGTCGGCACGATCGCATCCGTTTTGCCCAGCGAAGTCAACGAGTCGATTCCACATTCGAACTCGGAGCCAATGATCGACCGCGCTCGATAACGGCTCCCGACCTGCATTCGTCCCTGAGCATGCAGAACCGCCATGCGCGCCGAACAACCCGTGCCGGTTGGCGACCGGTCGATCTTGCCGGGGCGCACGCACACGGCGTTCGGCCCCACCAGCACGCCATTCTCCTCCGCAAGCGGGCCGGCAAACTGACAAAACGAGATGTGGTTCCACTCGGCATGCACGGGGTGCTGAAATCCGAGCTGCTCGTTGGCCGCGGCCGTGATCTTCATGCCGGTCGCGACAAGCTCGATGGCTTCGTCCGGCACGATTTCAAATCCCAACGCTTTCGCATCGACGATGACGAAGCTGTCGCCGCCATAGGCTGTATCAACAATGAGGGTGCCGAGCCCTTCCACTTCCAGCGGCGCCGCGAGCTTGTCGGCAAACGAAGGCACGTTGGTGATCGTGATTCGCTCCGCCTTGCCATTGCGACATTGTGCACGCGCTTTGACCAAACCGCCCGGCGCTTCCATCAGCAACTCTGTTTCCGGCTCGGTCATCGGAACGATTCCGGTGTCGAGCACCACGGTCGCCACGCAGATCGAGTTCGACCCCGACATCGGCGGAGTATCAGCCGGCTCCATGATGATCCAGCCGACCTGCGCACGGGGATCCCTCGGCGGCACCAAGAGGTTTACGTGCCGGAAGACGCCCCCGCGCGGCTCGTTGAGCACAAAGCGCCGCAGACGATCATCCTTCTCGATGAAACAACGCTGCTCCCAAATCGTGTCACCGGGCGGTGGCGCTACTCCGCCGACGATCACATCGCCAACTTCACCTTCCGCGTGGCAACTCACCACATGTACCACTTTGGATGTCTTCATCACTTATCGCCCGAGATTTCCCATTTGACTCGTGGGTAGCCCCGTTGGGCAGCCCTTTCGAGGATGATTGTAGCGCCCCCCCCACAGAATGCAAGCGGAGAGACGCGGCCTGTGTCCGCAGGGAACCACGGAGCCGCTGCAAGACTGCCGTACGGCTCGCGCTGGGGCCAACATGGCCAAGCCCGCCCCACGCGGCTCCGCGCCTCCTGCGGAGCCCACAACCAACTCATGGGTGTGAGGCACCGAGCCGCCGAACCGACGAACCGGGCGTCCTTGCGGCATCAGGGGGCGGCGGGAGGCTTGCCGGCCTCGTCGAAGCGCTTCTTCAGCCTCTCAAACCGCTTCTTGGCCTCCTCGGCACGGGGCACGGCGGGGCACGGGGCCTGTCGGGGCACGGTGCCTGTCACACCGCTGACATGCAAGTCACTACGGTGGCATAGATTATGGCTCGACATGTCATCGCACCCGTCCTGGGTCGCCCAGGCGTGGGCCGGAGGCGAACACACAAGCCGTCTGTGACAGGCACAGGTATGGCCTGGTCCCGTAGCCGCTCTTGCCTTTGAACGCCCTGTGCACTACACTGCCTCCTGCGGGCCGACCCGTCCGCAGGAGGTAGTGCATGCTCCCCCAGCGCCGTCCTCGACGCGACTTCCTGGCGGCGGCCGCCATCGCTCCCGCGGCGGCCCTCGCGGCCCGCGACGCCTTGGCGGGCGCCTCGGACCCGCGCCGCGACGCGCCCAGGGGCGACGGGAGCACAGGGAGAACCGAGCCGATGAAGCTTCTCACCGAGCGGGAACGCCAGACGCCCGTGGTCGCGGAGGTGGATGTCCTCGTGGCCGGCGGCGGGCCGGCGGGGATCGGAGCCGCGCTGTCCGCCGCGCGGGCCGGAGCCAGGACGATGCTCGTCGAGCGCTACGGCTCCCTCGGCGGCATGTGGACCACCGGCCTCCTCAACCCCCTCTTCGACCACGCCAACAAGGGCGGCATCGTCCGCGAACTGGTCCGCGCCCTCCAGGCGCGAAACGCCTGGCGCGACGATCCCCTCCACCCGGGGTTCCTCACGACCTTCGACCCCGAGGCCATGAAGTTCCTCCTCGACGAGTTGGCCGGGCAGGCGGGCGTCGAGCTTCTGCTCCACACCTGGGTGGCCGACACCCTCCTCGATGGCCCCAACATCCAGGGAGTCCTCGTCGAGAACAAGTCGGGCCGCGCCGCCATCCTGGCCAAGGTGGTGGTGGACTGCACGGGCGACGGCGACGTGGCGGCCCGCGCGGGCGCCGCCTTCGAGAAGGGGCGGCCCGAGGACGGCCTCATGCAGCCCCTGACCCTGATGTTCCGACTCTCCAACTGCCATTTCCTCCAGAAGAACTCCGGCCACCTCTATGGCCTGATGCAGCAGGCGGCCAAGGAGCAGGGCACCCAAGTGCCCCCCTTCTGCCGCCCCTGGATCATCAACCTGCCGGGGTCCGGCGACGCCGTGGTCCAACTCGTCCACGTCTACGAGGTGGATGCGACGGACGCCCGGCAGCTCTCGGCGGCGTGCGTCGCGGCGCGCCGCGAGGCCCGCCAGGTGGCCGAGCTGTTCCGCCACATTCCCGAGCTGCGCGACGCCCGCCTGGTCGCCACGGCGGAGCAGATCGGCGTGCGCGAGACCCGCCGCGTCCTGGGCGAATACGTCGTCACGCTGGACGACATGGTGGCCGGCCGCCGCCACCCCGATGGCATCTGCCTGGCGAGCTTCAACGTGGACATCCACCCCCTGCGGCCGGCCGACCGCGACCACGCGAGGCGCCCCGCCATCAAGCCCTACCACATCCCATACCGCAGCCTCGTGCCCCGGCGGCTGGAGCGGCTGCTCGTGGCCGGCCGCTGCATCTCGGGCACCCACGAGGCCCACGCCTCCTATCGCGTCACCGGCGACTGCGTGGCGATGGGCGAAGCCGCAGGGCTCGCCGCCGCCTGGTGCGCCACGGCGGGCCTTACGCCGCGCGCGATCGACGGGGCCAAGCTCCGCCAGGCCCTGAAGACCCGCGGCTCGATCGTGGACCGGTGAACTCGCGAGTCTTTTTTGACAGCCCGGCAGTTCGCATATACAATACGACTCTAGCGTGTGTCCGGCCCCGGGCCGCATTCAGGAAGCCTTGGAGGAATGAGATGCCCGCGCGACTGACCGTTTCCGGCTCGCTCCTGCTCCTCGCTGCATCCGTGCTCGCCGCCGACCCGCCCTATTACGTCAAGAAGGGCACATGGCAGGAGACGATGCTCGCCTCGCGCGAGGCGCTCCTGAAGCACGAGGCCGACCAGACGGCGAAGCCCTCTGTCGAGCCCTCGGCCAAGCCTGTCCCCAAACCCTCTGCCGGCGTCGAGCTGGGCACGTGGTACCTGGTCGGGCCTTTCTACCCGCCCAACAACCAGAAGAACTTCACGATGGCCTTCCCGCCCGAGAAGGAGGCGGCCCTCAGCAAGCACGACGACCTCTCCGCCGTCCTCGACGGCGCCGAAGGCGGCAAGCCGGCCTGGCAGGAGGCCATGACCAAGTCGTACGGCAAGCTCCGCTGGCAGGCCTGCCCGCAGTTCCAGGACGGCGTGCCCCACGACATGTCGGCCGGCACCAACGGCTCCACCTATCTCTACCGCATGATCAAGGCCCCCAGGGACATGACGATCACCGGCTACTTCGGCAGCGACGACGGCATGCGCGCCTGGCTCAACGGCAAGCTGCTGATCTCGAACGACACCCCCCGCGGCCACGCGCCCAACCAGGACACCGCGAAGCTCGAGCTGAAGAAGGGCGAGAACCACCTGCTGCTGAAAATCCACAACAACAGCGGCGGCCATGGCTTCTACTTCCACACCTCGCCGACCCCCGTCGCGGGCGCCGTCGCCTCCAGGAAGCGCGACCCCAAGCAAATCGCCCGCGACGAGCTGTGGAGCCTCGTGAGCCGCGACTTCCGCGACGGCTCCGCCGGCCGCGAGATGAGCTGGGAGCGCCAGGACAACCTCTGGGCCGCCGACTGGACGCCTGGCGACCTGGCCGCTCTCGCCAAGCGCTACGTCGCCGCCACCCGCATGCCCTCGATGGCCAAGGAGGCCGCGGCGGCCGCCGGCGACGTGAAGGCCCCCGCCGACCTCGCCAGGGTCCGCGAGCCCTACTACCGCTCGCTCCGCGTCGAGGAAGCCTCCGCCCTCGTGAAGAACTTCAACTTCAAGGCCCTCCGCCTCGCCATCGAGGACCTCGCCGACACCTATCCCACCCAGTACACGAAGGGCAAGGAGTTCCTCCAGCGCCTCGAGGCCCTCGAGAAGGCCGTGGTCGAGGTCGCCGAAGCCAAGGGCGACCCTGGCAACGTGAAGAAACTGGCCGACGTCGGCGACGAGATCCGCACGCTGCGCACCGAGGCCCTCCTCACCCACAACCCGCTCATTGACTTCGACAAGCTTCTGGTCGTCAAGCGTAGCGCCCGCAACCTCGGCCTGCCCCAGAACTGGGTGACCAACGCCTCGATCGCCAGCAAGGGCTACGACAATGAGATCGCCGTCCTCTCGCCCGTTCGGCCCGGCGCGCAGCTCACCACCCTCTACCGGCCGGCCAACGGCGAGTTCGTGGGCGACGTGGACCTCCACTGGGACGGCGACCGGATGATCTTCTCGTCCATCGGCGCCAACGGCCGCTGGCAGGTCTTCGAGATCAAGGCCGACGGCTCCGGCCTGCGACAGGTGAACCCCGGCCTGGAGCCGGACGTAGATAACTTCGACCCCTGCTACCTGCCCGACGGCCGCATCCTCTTCACCTCCACCCGCGCCTTCCACGGCGTGCCCTGCGTCGGCGGCGGCTCGCCCGTCGCCAACATCGTGCTCCTCGACCCCAAGACGGGCAAGGAGCGCGAGTTGTGCTTCGACCAGGACCAGAACTGGTGCCCGACCGTTCTCAACAACGGCCGCGTGCTCTACACCCGCTGGGAATACAGCGACACCCCGCACTACTTCAGCCGCCTGCTCTTCCACATGAACCCCGACGGCACGGAGCAGATGGAGTTCGCCTTCTCGAACAGCTACTGGCCCAACTCGACGTTCTACGCCCGCCCGGTGCCTGGCCATCCGACGAAGGTGGTGGCCATCATCTCCGGCCACCACGGGGTGCCGCGCATGGGGCAGTTGCTCGTCTACGACCCCGCCAAGGGCCGCCACGAGGACGACGGCGCGGTGCAGCTCATCCCCAGCAACAGCACGCCGACGGTCGCCACGATCACCGATGGCCTGGCCAACCCCGCCTGGCCCAAGTTCCTCCACCCCTATCCCCTCAGCGACAAGTACATCCTCGTCTCCTGCCAGATGAACGCCCAGTCGCCTTGGGCGCTCTGCCTGGTGGACACGTTCGACAACATCCTGCCGATCCTGGAGGTGCCCGGCTACGCGATCCTCGAGCCGGTGCCGCTCCGCAAGACCGCAAAGCCGCCCGTCGTCCCCGACAAGGTGGACCTCTCGAAGGACTATGCAACGGTCTACCTCAACGACGTCTACTTCGGCGAGGGCCTGAAGGGCGTGCCCCGCGGCACGGTCAAGAAGCTCCGCCTCCTCGAGCCACACTACGGCTACAACGGCATGGGCGGCCACATCCACATCGGCATTGACGGCCCGTGGGACGTCCATCGCATCCACGGCACCGTGCCCGTCAATCCCGACGGCTCCGCCCTCTTCAAGGTCCCCGCCAACCTCCCGATCGCGGTCCAGCCCCTCGATGCCGAGGGCAAGGCGGTCCAGGTCATGCGGAGCTGGTACACGGCAATGCCCGGCGAGGCCGCCAGTTGCGTCGGCTGCCACGAGCGGCAGAACACCACGCCGAGCCTGCGCCGCACCATTGCGGCCACGCAGAAGCCGTCCGAGATCGAGCCCTGGCGCGGCGCGGCCCGCGGCTTCAGCTTCCTCCGCGAAGTCCAACCCGTCCTCGACAAGCATTGCGTCGGCTGCCACGACGGCAAGCCGCGCCAGGACGGCAAGACGCTGCCCTGCTTCGCCGACACGGGCAAGGGCGACCGCGGCTTCGCCAAGTCCTACCTCGCCCTCCACCCCTACGTGCGGCGGCCCGGCCCCGAGAGCGACTACCACCTCCAGGTGCCGATGGAGTGGGACGCCTCGACCAGCGAACTCGTCCAGATGCTCAAGAAGGGCCACAACGGCGTGAAGCTCGACGCCGAGGCCTGGGACCGCCTCTACACCTGGATTGACCTCAACGTCCCCTGCCACGGCACGTGGACCGAGCACCGCGGGAACATCGAGAAGATCGTCCAGCGGCGGCTCGAGATGCGCACGAAGTACGCCAACCGCCCGGAAAACCCCGAGGTGTATCCCACGCCGCCGCCCGAGCGGCCGGCCTTCGTGAAGCCCGAGCCGCCGCCCGAGCGCAAGCCCTTCGCTGAGAAAGTGGCCGGCTGGCCCTTCGACGCCGCCGAGGCCAAGAAGCGCCAGGAGGCCGCCGGCCTGCCCGCCGAGCTGAAGATCGCCCTCGCCGACAACCTCGCGCTCGACCTCGTGCTCGTGCCCGCCGGCGAATTCGTCATGGGCTCGGCCGACGGCTATCCCGACGAGTATCCCCAGTGCCGCGTGAAGGTTGACAAGCCCTTCTACATGGGCAAGTGCGAGATCACCAACGAGCAATACGCCCTCTTCGACGCCGCCCACGACAGCGCCTACATCAGCGTCTTCAACAAGGACCACTCGAACCGCGGCCAGGCCGTCAACCGCGACAAGCAGCCCGTCCTCCGAATCTCGTGGAAGCAGGCGATGGACTTCTGCTACTGGCTGAGCCAGAAGACCGACCGCAAGTTCGCCCTGCCCACCGAGGCCCAGTGGGAGTGGGCCGCGAGGGCCGGCACCGACACCCCGCTCTACTGGGGCGACTGCACGGCCGACTTCGGCAAGCTCGCCAACCTCGCCGACAAGCGGCTCACCGAGCTGTGCATCCGCGACTCGCCCAAGTGGATCCCGTGCATTGCCGGCGTCAACGACGGCTCGATCGTCCCCGACAACGTCGGCAAGTACACCCCCAACGCCTTCGGCCTCCTCGACATGGCCGGCAACGTAGCGGAGTGGACTCTGACCGCCTACAAGCCGTATCCCTACGTCGAGGCCGACGGGCGCAACGCGCCGAGCGACAGCGGCCGCAAGGTCGCTCGCGGCGGCTCCTACTACGACCGGCCGTTCCGCGCCCGCAGCGCCGTCCGCTACGACTACGCCTCCTGGCAGTGCGTCCACAACGTCGGCTTCCGCATCATCTGCGACGCCGACGGCAAGAAGGTCGCCTCGGCCGACGCGAAGTAGGCGTGCCTGGGGCTTCGATGCTCCCGACGAGCGGATTCCGAGGGGCAGGCCACCCGGCCTGCCCCTCGGCGCTATGGGGAAGGCACATCAGGGCCAAGCCTTTCCGGTCTGCGAGACTCGCTATGCCCATATCCCTTCTCGTCGTTGCCGCGATGCTGTCAGGCCTTGCAGCCGGACCCCCTGAGGGCAATGGCTGGCAGCTCGTTTTCCGCGACGAGTTCGACGGGAAGACGGCGGACCTCGACAAGCAGTGGGACTTCCAGAACGGCCCCAACACCCACATCCTGTGCAGCCGCTGGCGCGAGAACGTCGTCGTCGAGGACGGCCTCTGCCGCCTGCTCAACAAGAAAGAGCAGCGCGGCGGGCAGGAGTGGACCTCGGGGAGCCTGTGGACGAAGCAGGCGTTTCAGCACGGCTACTTCGAGGCCCGCTACCGCTACGGCGCCGCCACGGGGCTGAACAACTCCTTCTGGATCACGACCCGCCTGCCCAGGGACGCCCCAGGCCGCTTCGAGATTGACATCAACGAGGGCCACTTCCCCGACCTCGTGAACATGAACATCCACAACTGGTCGGGCCAGCACTGGGCCAAGAGCAAGCGCTGGAAAGCCGAAGGGCACGAGCTGGCGAAGGAGTTCCACGTCTACGCCCTCGACTGGAGCGAGAAGGAGCTGGTGTGGACCTTCGATGGCAAGGAGATTCGCCGCGAGGCCAACACGGTCTGCCGCGGCCCGGCACACGTCTACCTCAGCTCGGCCATCATCAAGTGGGCAGGCCCCGTGACCGACGCGATTGACGGCACGGCGATGGAGGTGGACTACGTGCGCATCTACCAGCGCCCCGAGGCAGCGCCCTGACCGCGGTGTCACTCAGCCGCACTTGACTGCTGGCCCGCGACCCCGATAATGGGGCCACGGGCCATCGCACGCCCGGGCATAGGAGGCCAGGATGGAAGAGGCCGCTACGGTACGCCGCGACCCGCGCGCCGCGCTGCACTGGCTCATGCGGCTGAGAGAGGCCCAGGACGGGCTCGAAGCCGCACGCCGAAAGGCCAATCCCAAGAGCTTCGGCAACCGTGTCCTGCGGCACTTCGCCTTTGTTCTGGGTTTCCTCCTGTGTCTCATCCTCGGCATTCTTGTTCTGGCCATCCTCGGGGTGGATGTCAAGAACGTCAAGAACAACCGGGCGTACGACACGGGCATGACGGTGGTGTCGTTCGTCTCGCTGGCCGGGGGCGTGGTCATCGCGATGCTGTGGGTGAGGCGCAGGGCGGCGCAGCACAGGAGCAAGGTGCCGGAGCTTGAGGCCCAGCTCCAACGCGAAGCAGACGAGTTCGCTGCGTCGTTCCCCGACGTCGTGCGCGACCTGTTTCGGGCGAAGGACGACTTGCTCCTGCCCGGCCCCGTGCTCGAGGCGATCGCGTTCCTTCAGCGGCAGGGGCCGCTGACGTCGCCACCCGCTTCCGCGCTTGCGGCCGGGCCGGGAGCGGCGCGGGCACAGGAGCCGTGCGCGGGGCAGATGGTCGGCGGGTGCCGGCTCGTGCGCAAGCTGGGCCAGGGCGGCATGGGGGCCGTGTACCAGGCCCACCACGTGGGACTCGACATTCCCGTGGCCGTGAAGATTCTGCCGCCGGAGTTCGTGCAGCGCAGCGCCGACGCCGTGGACCGCTTTCTGGGCGAGGCCCGCGCCGCCGCGCGGCTCAAGCACCCCAACATCGTGGGGGTCTACAACGTCGGCTGCGAGGCCGGCATCTACTTCATCGTGATGGAGCTCGTCGAGGGCGGCAGCCTCCATGACCTCATCCGCGCGGCGGGCCAGATCGGGATTCGGCGCGCCGTCGAGCTGGCCGGCCAGATCTGCCAGGGGCTCCAATGCGCCCACGACAACGGCTTCGTCCACCGCGACATCAAGCCATCCAACATCCTGCTCGACGGCGGCGGGGTCGCTCGGATCGCCGACCTGGGCCTTGCCAAGCGGATGGGCGGCGACTTCGGCATGACCCAGTCGGGGATGACCCTCGGCACCCCGTACTACCTCTCGCCGGAGCAGGCCGCCGACGCAAAGCGCGTGGACCATCGGACGGACATCTACTCGCTCGGCTGCATGCTCTACGAGATGGTGTGCGGCAAGGTGCCGTACGAGGGCGACACGCTGGCCCGCATCCTCCTCGCCCACGCCCAGGCCCCCGTGCCCGACCCACGGGCAGCGAATCCCGCCGTGTCCGACCGCCTGGCCCGTCTCATCATGCGGATGATGGCAAAGGAGCCCGATGGCCGCCCCGCTTCGGCCAGAGAGGTTCTTGCCGAGCTTCAGCGTGGCGCTGGCTAGTCGGCCCGCTCCCTGCCTCGGGGCAACGCACCCGCGAGCAGCGCACCGCGGCGGAGATCACTGGGCGGGAGCGCGGCGGGTCAGCTTGCCATCCTGGATGACCCCGAAGGTGTCCGCGCCATCGCCGGGGACGGCGATGCCGGCGAAGGCGACGCGCGTCCCGCCGAAGCGCAGGACCTCGGCGGAGCGGGCCTCGGTGTCGTGCGCGGCAACGGCGAGATACGCATCGGAGTCGAGTCCCTCAGCCGAGCCGCCACCGACCAGGACGACCCAGACGACCTTTCCGTGCCGTCCCACGAAGGCATTCCCACCCTTCGGCTCGAGCACCACCCTCGGCGCCAAGGCGGTAAGAAGGGCCATCGGGCCATCGCTCTCCCGCACGATCCGCAAGCGGCGCACCGGCTGGCGGAAGGCGTAGCCGCGGAAGTAGACGTCGGACATTCCGACCTCGGCCTTCACCCCCGGCGTGAGAAACGCCACCTGGCAGCTCGCGTCGGGGAGCCTGGTAAAGGCGGCATCGAACGTCGCGTGCTGCCCCTTGCTTCTCTGGAACCCGAAGGCGGTGAAGCGGTCGGAGGGGCCGGGCGGCTCGACGAAGGCGGCGTGGAAGCGCCACTCCGCCTTGCCCCGGCCCTGCGTCTCGATGCGGTCGAAGACAAGGAAGTGGTCGGGCTTGAGCTGCACGAGGACCCGCGACAGCGCCGCGAGCTTCGCCTCGGGCGGGTAGGCGTCCCGAAGGTCGGCGCGGGCGACGCTCAGGAGCGCGCCGTCGGCGAAGAAGGCGATTCGCCCCACCTGGTCGAGCCGCAGCCGCGGGTGCCACACCTGCCCGCCGCCCCATTGGTCCGTGTCGTTCACCAGGATGCAGTTGTCGTTCCCCGCGCTCTTGCGGTACGTGCGGTCCCAGCCGGGCTCGTTGAGGATCGGGTGGGCGCCCTTCGCGACGGCGATGGAGCCTCGGTTGACGGGGCAGTGCGCCCAGTTGTAGCGGAGCGCGAGGGGCGTGCCCTGCTTCCCGAAGACGGAGCCTGCCGTCAGGCGCACGCGCAAGGCGTCGTCGGCCCAGCCCGACCGCAGGAACACCTGGTCGCAGTCGTCGAAGTGCCAGGAGGTCGGCGTCGTCTCCGGCGCCGTGCCTTGCGGGAGCGGGAGGTTCACCCCGTCGCGCGTGCCCTGGCCGGTAATGAGCGTCGGGATGCCGGTCTTGGGGAAGGCGGGGGCGTTGTGCAGGGCGTACCGCCATTCGTTGGCGAAGAAGGGGCCGGCGGCAAGGTCGAGGCCCGTGCATTGGAGGATGAGCTGGCGCGACGTTTCCCAGAAGCCGAGGCCATAGTCGCGCGCCTCGTTCATCCACTCCAGGCCGCCGTCGCGGCCGAGCAGTTCGACCCGCCTGCGGCAGACCATCACGGCCCAGTCGAGCCACTTCGCCGCCTCGGGCCCGTCCCACGCGAGGCCCGCGCCAAGGAGCGCCCAGATGGACTTCGAACTGTGGTTCTGGGCATAGCCGGTCGGGTGGTAGTTCCGCTGGAAGACGGCAAACGTGTAGAGCCCCTGGAACCGCTTGAGGAAGTGCTTGTCGAGTCCCCTCCTCGCCTCGGGCGTGAGACGGGAAACAAGGCGGTCGTATGCTCCGCAGGCGGCGAGGCCCTTCCTGCCCGCATCCATGTCGTTGTCCGAAGCCATGGACTCGGCGTCGTCGCTGTACTCCCACAGTGGAGCGCGGTCAGGGTCGAGGAAGAGCATCAGGTCCTGCACCCTCTTGTCGTCCGGCCCCAGGGGCTTCTCGACGTTCACAAGCTCCACCTTGCCGCTCAGGCGGGGGTGCTTCCCGACCAGCTCGGGCTTGAGGCGGGCGGGCTGGAGGGAGCGGACACGCTCGTCCACGCCGATGGCGATGGAGCCGATGTGGTGGGGCCGCAGAGGATTGGCGACACGTGTCACCTCGGGCTTGTCGCGCACGCGCCCGCCGGGCCGCCAGCGGGTGTGGCGCGGAAAGTCGTCGAAGGCGATGCGAACCGTGTGCTCGCCCGGCTTCCCGATGTCGAGGGCAAAGCTGGCGTAGACCCTGCCCGCCTCCTGGTCGTCCAGGCTCGGGAGGTCGAACCAGGAGGTGTAGACGTGCTGGCCGTCGAGGGCGACGCGCGCCGTGGGCACCTTCCACTCGCCGTTGAAGACCTCCCACGGCCCGGTGTGGGAGAGCCCCCTGGCCGGGTCGCCCAGGAGCTTCCCGATGCGACGCGTCTGGATCGAGTCGGGGTCCGGGCAGGCGACCGCGCCGTACTCGACGTAGAGGCGCCGCATGTCGAACTGCCCGTCGGCGGTCGTCAGGTCGAAGCGCCACACGTTCGCCTTGGGGAAGCTCCCCGTCACCAGCAGTGCCCGATCCTCTGCCTCGACCTTGAACGAGCCGACCCGGTCGCGGAACGCGGGCGGCTTCCCTGGCTCGGCCGTGTTGACGAGGTCGGCAATCGGCTCGACGCCGTCCCGGGCCAGCCACCAGGCAGCGCGCGACGGCTGCGCGCCCTGGGCGGCCGCACGGAGCACGATCATCGAGAGCACGACGAGGCACTTACTGGCCACTGCCCTGGCTCCGCAGGAGGATGTCGCCGTCGAGGGCGGGAACGGAATGCGTCTTCCCCTTCTTGCCGGTGGCTCGGCTGAGGAGGTCCTCGGCGAGCTCGATGGTTACCTCGCGGTTGCCCATGGGGTTGTAGAGGGCGAAGCCGCGGTCGAACTCGCGAAGGAACGAGCCATCGTCGCGCTTCCGGCCGGGGCTCTTGGGCTTGCCGAGGCCCTTGTCCCAGAAGGCATACCAGTCGTGCAGGTGGTCGGGGGTCGGCAGCGGATTGGGGTCGGAGAACAGGCAGTAGCCGTTCGAGTGCGTGAGGGCGAGGGCCGTGGTGGCCCGCATCAGGTGAAGGTCCTGGCGGGACTTGTGGAACCAGGTTTCCAGGCAGTTGACGCGCGGCTCGCGGAGATTGGCCTCCGCCCACGACAGGGTGGCGGCGATGTGCTCCCAGTCCTTCGCCGTGCGGGAGCGGGTGCACTCCATGAAGTAGCCGTTGAGGAACGGGGCGGTGCGGGGGGTCGTGCGGTCGTTGGCGTTGGCGAGGAGCAGGGCGTCGTCGCCGATGGCCGCGCGGACGGCTTTGGCGAGCGCCAGGCGGTCGTCGTCGTCGCCCCACCAATCGAGCATCACGCCGTCGAGCACACCCGTCTCCACGGCGGCCCTGGCGCGGCTCGCCACGTGGGCGCGGTACTCGGGGTTCGAGAAGTCGAGTTGGAGGAAGCGCCCCTCGTCCCAGCCGGGCACGACTTTGCCCTCCTTGCGGCGCCACCAGGGGTGGTCCTGGGGCAGCCAGCTCGCGGGGGCATCACGATAGCGGATTTCGGCGAGGAGGACAAGGTTCGGGTTGCGCTCGAGAAGCTCCCGCCGCTTCTCGCGGGCCGGCTCGAGCGTCTCAGGCCGGAAGCGGGTGGCGAGCCCGCGGGAAGCGCCATCCCACCGCAGGCCGAAGAACTCGGGGGCATGGAAGATCAGGTCGTGGCGGGCCGCCGTCACGAGTTCCGGCTCGTCCGCCAGGTTGTCGGCCTTGTTCCACGCCTGGAAGACGGAGGGGAAGGAGCGGCTCTGGACGCGGCGCGCCACGTCGTCGCGGCGGCTGCCGCCGAGCGTCGGCGTCGCGGCCGCGAGAGTGCCGATGGCGAGGGACTTCACTGCTTCCCGCCGGGTCATCCTGTGCTCCTTCCGCACACGGCTCCGCCTGCCATCCCAATGATAGCCGCCGGCGGCGGCAACGGCAAGTGGGGGCTCGCGTGCGACCTGCCGCTGCTATTGTCTTGCAATCCCTGCTTGGTGCGCTATACTACCCATTGGGGAGGCCGCATCGGGCCCCGCCAGGGAGTCTTTGGAGGCACAAACCGGCATGCTGCAACCTGGACGTGAATTGCGAGGGATGCCCGTGGCCGCTGGCGCGCTGTACCTGGCCCTTCTCGCGGCAGGCGCCGTGCGTGCCGCCGAAACGCCGGCCGGCCCCGAGGCCGGCTCGAAGAAGCTCGCCGAGCTGACCCAGCAACTCAAGGCGGATCCGAAACGCGCCGACCTCTGGCTCGCGCGCTCAAGGCTGCGGGTGCAGATGCACGATGCGGTCGGCGCCCTCGCCGACGCGTCGGAGGCGGTCCGCCTGGAGCCGTTCAACGCCGACCATCGGCTCGCCAGGGCCGAACTGCTGGCCGGCCAGGGCCGCTGGGCCGAGGTGGTGGCCGACGCAACGGATGGCGTGGCCGCGGCGCCGCGGCGGGCCGACCTGTTGCTTCTGCGGGCGCGCGCGCACCGGCTGCTCGGCCGCCCCGACGCAGCGCTCGCCGATGCCACCGGCGCGGTCGAGGCGAGTCAGGGCTCGCCCGAATCCCTGTTGGAGCGTGCGTGGATCCACGCCTTCCGCGGGGACTGGGAGGCCGTGGGGAAGGATGCGGCCGCGGCTGCTGCGAAGCGCCCGGAGCTCGCCGAAGCCGTCCTGCTCCAGGGCATCGCCCACCGCGAGCGCGGGGAGTGGGACCAGGCGGTCGAGCGCTTCACCCAGGCGCTCAAGGCCGAGCCGAAGAGCGCCCTCGCCCTCCTCAACCGCGGCCAGGCCCTCGCCCGCAAAGGGGCCGCCGCCGAAGCGCTTCGCGACTTCACCCTCGCCATCGAACGCAACCCGGAGTTGGCGGAGGCCCATCTGGCCCGCGCGCGGCTGCGGACGGACCGGGGCGAGCTTCACGGGGCCGTCGAGGACCTCGGGCGCGCCATCCAGTTGCGGCCGACACTCGCTGAGGCATATGTGCTTCGCGCCGTGGCCCGCGAGCGGCTGGGCGAGGTGGCCCTGGCCGCCGAGGACGGCCAGGTGGCGCTCTCCCTCGGCTCGAAGGACCCTCAGGTCTTCCTCGTGCTCGCGCGGGTGGACGAGGCGCGGGGGGCCTGGAGCGCCCTGCTCGAGCACGCGCGCCGCGTGCTCGACGCCAGCCCGAAGGAGGCGGAAGCATGCCGCCTCCTCAGCCGGGCACACCAGGCGCTCGGGCAGGACCGCGAGGCCCTCGAGGCGCTGAACAAGGCGGTCGAGGCCGACCCCAAGGACTGGCGCTCGTTCACCGAGCGCGCCGCGTTCCACAACCGGAAGCGGAACCCTGAGGCCGCCCTGGCCGATGTCACCCAGGCCATCGCCCTCGCGCCCAAGACGCCGTTCGTCTACACCCTGCGGGCCCGCCTGCTCCTCGGCCAGAACCGGTCGGCCGAGGCCGTGCGCGATTGCGACCGGGCGCTCGCGATCGAGGCCGACGACGCGATGGCGCTCCTCGTGCGCGCCCGCGCCTACGCGCAGATGGGCAACAAGTCGGCGGCGCTCGCCGACTGCGCCAAGGCAGCGAAGGCCGCCCCCGACTGGGCGTGGACGCACGCGACCCTCGGCCACGTGCTCCAGCGCGCGGGCAGGCACGAGGAGGCCATCCAGGCCCTCGCGCGCGCGCTGGCCACGGCCCCCAACGACGCCGAGGCCCACGCCACCCTGGGCCGAGCCTTCCTCGCCCTCCGGCGCTACAGGTCGGCCGCGCAGCACCTGGACCGCGCCGTCGAGCTCGACCCCCAGATGGCACAAGAGCTCGCCAAGGAGCTTGAGGAGGTGAAGAACCGTCGTGAATAAACTGCCCTTCTTCCGCTGCCCGGTTCTTGCGCTCACCCTGTTGGCGGTGCTCGCGATGCTATGGCCGGAGGCGGCCTCTGCCGCGAGCTACGGGTGCGGCATCTGCGGCCACCCGAGCTATCACCCTTGGCACTACTCGTCGTGCCGATACTACGGGCTGGGCCTGGGGTCCTCCGGCGGCAGCCGCCGCAGCTCCGGAGGCTCCGGCGGCGGCGAGGCGCTCGGCAACGCGGTGAGCGGGCTGATCGACGGGTTCTTCCAGCGCATGGCGGAGCAGCAACAGCGGGCGGCCGCCCTCGCTGCCGAGCGGCGCCGACAGGAGGCCCTCGCACGGGAGCGCGAGCGCCAGCGCCAGGAGCAGCTTCGCCGCGCGCGCATCCGCCTCGCCGCCCATCTCCGCGCGGACTGGGACCGCCGCGACGCCGAGATCAGCCAGCGCCTCGCCGGGGTCTTCGACGTCTTCGTGGACAGCTCGGTGGTAGACCTCCGCCCCGACCCTGTGCCCGGAGGCACCTCGTTCTTCGGCCTCGGCGGCTCCGAGCCGTTCGTGGACAGCTCGGTGGTAGACCTCCGCCCCGAGCCCACGCCCCAGCAGCGGCTCGAATCCCTGCTCCGCCTCGGCGGCTATGCCTACGACCTGCCGCCGGCAGTCGCCATCGAGGTTGGCATCCTGACCGGGCGCCTGGACCCGGCCTTCCTCGAGGCCCAGGAGCAACGAGCCGCGGCGACCGATGCCTTCGCCACCGAGAACTACGGCTTCTCGCGGGCCGCCCTCGGCGAGGCAGGCGCGGGCGACGGGCCTGGCGGCGAGATCGTGCGCGAGCTGCTCACGGCGACGGACAGCGAGGCCCTCGGAGCGAAGCTCAAGGCGCTCGGCTCGCGCGCCCTCGACGAGGCGGGCGATGCGGCGGAATCGGGCCTGGCCGCCCTGGAGAAGGGCGTCGCCAAGCTCCCGTTCGGCCTTCCGACTCCGACGGCGTCCGCCGCAGAACTGCCCGAACCGCGGCGCCGCACGCCCCCAGCCGACGGCCGGTCGGGGGGGGTGGCAGCCGACACGCGCAGCGGCGAAGCGACTTCCCCGTTTGGGAAGGGCTCCGTGCGCCGCGGCGAAGCCGGGACGGCCCCGCGGGCAGACCGTCCTGGCACCCCCCAGTATGGGAACGTTCGTGAGCAGCTCGATGGCGTAAGGAGATCTAGCAAGCAGGGCTGGCTGGCCCCCTCGGGCGCAAGCGCCAGCGACAGAGCGCAACTCGGGTTCGATTCGACTGGCGAGCGCGGGACATCGCAGGGGGCAGCCCCGGTTCCGGTCGTGACGGGGCATCCCATAGAGTCCAGCGATGTCTCGGTGCCCAAACGCTTCCGAGAGGATCCGGAGATCGTGCGCCTCACGGGGGAGAAGAAAGCCGCGGAGGAGAAATACCGCAAGCTTGAGAGCAAACTGGAGGTCATCAAGGAGAAGCTCACCAACAACGAAGGCAATGTTGGCAAGCTTCAGGTGGAGAGAGCGGAGGTCATGAATCAGATGAACGCCGCGAAGTCGGAGGCCGACACGGCGAAGGTCAACATCAAGGAGCGCCTAATCAAGCTCACCCCGCCGGATTTCACCGAGGAGCCTGAGAAGAGCAAGAAGGAACCCGTTCCGCCGCCCTCGCCGAAGCCGTCGCCGGGGTCTCGCGACTCTACACGGTGAGAAAGGAGGCAGCCGTGAACCTGAGAGTACGAAAGTCGCTCCAATGCCTGGCGCTCGGCGTCGCTCTTGCCGGCTGGCTGCATGCCGGGGTGCCCGCGCTCGAGCCGATCCCGGACGAGCTGCCCCAGGAGGTGCGCGCCGCGCTGGCCCGGCGTCAAGCGGAGCTGCGGCAGGAGCTCAGCGATCTGGTCAAGAGGAACAAGGCGTTCGCCGCCAAGTACGGCGGCGGGGTGGTCGAAGGCTCCCCCGAGGAAGCGGCCGCGCGCCGCGAGCTGGCCGCGCTCGAGGCGGCCAAGACTAAGTATGTCGAGGCGGCGCGCCAGTTCAATCAGGACGTTGAGGGTGAGGGGGCGAAGTGGCGCGAGCAGCATGAGTTGACGACCTCGGCTGGCCCGTGGCTGCGCAAGCAAGAGGCAGCAGTGCGCGAGGCAGCGGGGCGGCACAAGGAGTGGCGCCAGGAGGTCGTTGCGGCCATCGAGGAGGGCCGGGAGCCGGCGCCAGCCCATCGCCCCAAGGAGCTGAAGGACCTGTTGCCGGGGGACATTCTGCTCTTCACGCCCGACACCAGCAGTGCCGGAAGCAAGGCTCTCCCCGCAGCGGACCGCTTCTACCGGGTCCTGGACGATCTGTGCAAGGGTAACGTGTTCCGGGCGCTCTCCAGGGAGAAATCGCCTGCGGCGCATGCGCTAACGTTCGTGAAGGAGGCCAATGGCCGGCTCCTGTTCCTGGACCACACCCCCAAGGTTGGCAGCCGCATCCTGGACGAGAAGCAGCTCGTGAAGCAGTACCAGGGCCGCGGGATCTACGTGGCCAGGCCGCAGGCCCCTGTGGACGGCAAGAAGCTCTGGGGCGTCGCCAGGGAGGCCGCACTGCAAAAGAAGCCCGGCTTCGGGCTCTTGGGCGACAAAGCGGTCTGTTCCGAGAAGGCGGCGATCGCCGTGGCTACCGCCACCGGGTTGAAGCTGGAGGGGAACAGGCTCGGCCCCATTGACATCACCCCAGGCGATTTCTTCGACACCTCGGGGGTCGGGAAGTACTTCCTGGTCTCGCCTCTCGGCAAGTGAGGCCGGGGGCCGGGCGGCTCACTTCTGGCGGTTGGCCACCTCGGCCTTGATCGCGGCGAGGACGGGCTTGAGGATCTCGATGCGGGCGGCGTAGGCCCGCGCGGCCTCGGCGTGGAGTTCGCTGCCCGGCTTGCCTGCCGCGATGAGCTTCTGCGCTTCGTCCTTCTCCCGCTCGGCCATCTCGTTGGCCCGCAGCACGAGCTGCTCGATCTGGCTGACGTGGCCCGTGAGGTCCGCCGTGGACGCCTCGCGAAGGAGGGCGACGAGTTCCCTGTTCTTCCAGGCGACCAGGAGGTCGTTCCATTCGCTGGCCGACAGGCCGCCCAGCGAGCCAGGCTGAAAGAGCTCCTTCGCGGGCACAGCTCGCTCCTTGAACTCGACGGCGGCCAGCTTCTCGGCCGGCCCCTCGGTCCGCCATGCGGGATACCACAGGCGCCCCTGAGCGAACACGATGACGCTCTTCGGCTCGCGCCACTGCCAGGCCGAGGCGGCTTCCCCGCTTCGCGTGCCGACGAGCAGACTTCGCAGCGGCGCCGTCCCCGGTTGCGGACGGCTGCGGTGAAGCTCCAGGGCGTACTCCCACTTCGGCCCCGCCGCCGAGATATTGTAGACCACCCAGTACGGCGTATCCCCAATCACCACGCTCAGCGGCGCCTGCCCCGCAGCCACGGCTCTCGACTGCTTCACCTCGGCCAGCCGCGGATAGTCGGTCGTCACCCTCTTCATGATGTCGGCAACGACACTGCGGGCCATCCTCCGGAAGATGCTCGCGATGGCAATCCTTCCCCCGACCGGGCCCCCGAGCATCGTGACCATCGTGGGAGGCAGGAAGAGGACGTCGTTTGAGCCTGTCACATGGGTTCGGTACTTCGCAACCACGAAGTCGTCGGGGCTCTTGATGGAGACGTCGCACCGCAGGTTGTGCTCGGTGTGCCATGTCAGGGGGATTAGCCCGAGCGTGAGCACGCACTTGCCGCAGATCTCGAACGACTGGGGGTCGTCGTCCTCGCCGTCCAACACGATGTCCAGGTTGAGGGTCAGATTGCCCGGGTCGTCGGAGAACAAGGCAGCGGCCTGGGGCTGCGCAAGCGCGCTCAAGAGCACGTTCCTGATGCTTCTCTGTTTGCCGGCGCTCACCCAGGTTCCGGTGAAGGACTCCTTCACCTCCCCGAGTCGCAGGATGGGCGGCTGGGTCGGCCTCTCCAGCTCCGCCCACTTTGGGCGAAACGTGGCCACGCACCCTGACGCAGAGAGGATCAGCCCCATGCACAACGGCCACCCCGCCGATCTTGTCATGTTCACGCCCTCCTGTGTGGCCGCAAGCGGCTGGCTTGTGGCGGTCGAGCGACAAGCGCCGCCGCTCGTCGCCACGATTCGGGCTTCCCCTGCAGAAACTACTTCGCGCGGTTGGCCACCTCGGCCTTGATGGCGGCGAGGATGGGCTTGAGGATCTCGATGCATGCGCGGTAAGCTCGCGCGGCCTCGGCGTGGATTTCGCTGCCCGGCTTGCCCGCAGCGATGAGCTTCTGCGCCTCGTCCTTCTCGCGCTCGGCCATCTCGTTGGCTCGCAGGACCATCTCCTCGATCCCCACGATGTGGTCCTCCAGGTCCGACGTGCTGGCCTCGCGCAGGAGCGTGAGCAAGTCGCGGGTCTTCCATGCCAGCAGCAGGCTATTCTGGTCCCCCGGGGGCAGATCGGGGAACGAGTCGTGGCGCAGAAGCTCGCGCGCGGTGAGCTTGCGCTCGCGGGCCTCGACGGCGGCCAGCTTGTGCAGTGGCCCCTCGACCTTCCATTCGAGATGCCACAGGCGCCCCTCGGCCTGGAACACAACGCTCGTCGGGTCACGCCATTGCCAGGGCGTCTCGGGGCCGGCGACCCC